>Ga0180221_1000050_pt1 | contig 241295 bp, 239 predicted proteins | sample eDN5th37CKraftMG_FD_151339 | JGI IMG/M metagenome (GOLD analysis project Ga0180221, IMG submission 151339) | Enriched Miracle-Growth compost microbial communities from Emeryville, California, USA - eDNA 5th pass 37_C Kraft MG (version 2) (version 2) ... | reverse complement strand
GGTTGATGGCGGTGACCAGGATCAGCTTGCCGTCCCTGTTGCCCTGCACCGACTGGATGAACTCGGCCGAGACCTTGGCCTTGTCGTGGCCGTAGGGCAGCAGGTGCTCCCCCGGTATCCCGATCCGTGCCCCGACCGCCTGGATCGCCTGCTTCTGCGCGCCACGCGCGATTTCGATGTCGGATTTCACTTCGGCCATGTGTTTCCTCGATGGTATTGACTGCAATTCGCTAAGACGATGTGGCTTCCTGCCTTCAGAAGCGGGGCGGCGTGCGACCGGCCGAGCGGTAGGCTGAAACGAGCGTATTTGCCATCAGCATGGCGATCGTCATCGGACCGACGCCCCCCGGAACGGGCGTGATCGCATGGGCGCGCCGTTCGGCCTCCTCGAAAGCGACGTCGCCCACAAGCCGCTGTTTTCCCGGCCCCTTCTCGGGCGCGGGAATGCGATTGATGCCGACATCGATCACCGTTGCGCCATCCTTGACCCAATCGCCCTTGATCATCTCGGGCCGGCCGACGGCGGCGACGAGGATGTCGGCCGTGCGGCACAAGGCCGGAAGATCGTGCGTTCGCGAATGGGCGACCGTGACGGTGCAATTCGCCGCAAGCAGCAGATTGGCCATGGGCTTGCCAACGATATTGGAGCGTCCGACCACGACGGCGCTCAGGCCGGAAAGGTCCCGCCCGCGCACGCGTTCGATCAGCAGCATCGAACCCGCCGGCGTACAGGGCACGAAGGCCGAATCCGCCGCACCGGCGCCCAACCTTCCGACATTGACATATGTGAAGCCGTCGACATCCTTTTCCGGCGCGATCGCCTGGATGACGGCGCCGGCGTCGATCTGGTCGGGCAAGGGAAGCTGCACGAGGATGCCATGAACGGCCGCATCCTCATTCAGGCTTGCGATCAGTGCGAGGAGTTCGGCCTGCGAGGTCTCGGCCGGCAGGGTGTGCTGCACCGAATGAAAGCCGCACTCCTTGGCTTTCCGGGATTTCGACGCGACATAGACCTGGCTGGCCGGGTCCTCTCCGACGATCACCACCGCGAGCCCCGGCGCCATCCCCGCTTCCGCCTTGAGACGTTCCGCCGCCTCCTTGACCGTCGCGACGACGTCCTCGGCCACAAGCTTTCCATCTATGACGGTCGACATTCTGTGTGCTTCCCCCTTGGGCCTTGGCGACCCGCGTCCTTCGATCGACACAGGGTCATCCCTGTCGGTTCCGGAACTGATTTATTATGTTCCCGAACCATAACAGGCCTCGCCCACAAGTCAACTATAAAGCAAAAAACTTTCATATCAAGAATATTTACCTGTCATGTGGAATGTTCGGAAACCGGTCTCGGGCATCGAAGCCTACGGTGGCGGCGGGAAATGCCGACTGGCCCCGGCAAGAATGAAGCCGGCTGCTTGGCCGGCTTCATTCTCGGGAAAGGTCCCGGTCACATGACAAAGATCCTGTCCGCCAGAAGCACGACGATAAGCCCGGCCACGAGGGTGAGATAGGGAAGGATGCCCGCCTTGCGGACCTTCAGTTCCTCCTGGGTGATGCCGAGATCGTCCAGCATATGGGTCGGGAAACGGCCGCCATCCTGGATGTAGTGCCGGTAGCAGAACACGGGGATGATGAACGCCGCGGCGATCAGTCCTGACCACAGCGCCCAGGGGTTCCAGACCTTCGCGCCCGCGCCCATGAACATGGCGTTGACATAGGAAAGCATGCCGCCGATGGCGATCAGCACGGTCGGCGCCCGCCACGGCCGCCTGATATGGCCATTGTCGATGCGGTGGATCCAGCCCGCGTTGAGATTGAGGAAGTTGAAGATGATGTAGCCGCAGTTGGACACCGCCAGAATGAAGAAGAAGCTTGCCGCATCCGCGCAGGCAATGGCCAGGATGCCAAGGTTGAAGATGAGATCTGTCCACATCGCCCTGGTCGGCGCGCCATGCGCGTTGACGTGCGAGAGATAGCGCGGCAGCCAGCCGTCGACGGAGCCCTGGTAAAGGGTGCGGGAGGACCCGGCCATCGCGGTGTTGATGGCCAGCATCAGCGCCAGGATCATCAGCATGATCATGATCGTGGTGACGAAGCCGGAGCCGCCGACCATCTGCGCCATCGCCTGGCCCACGCCCGAACCGTCCGCGATCGACGGCGACAGCATCCCGTCCAGACCGAGCACGCCTTGGAAGGTGAACGGCACCAGCGTGTAGAGCAGCAGGCACAGCAGGCCCGAATAGAGGATGGCCCTCACCGTATCCCGACCCGGATTCTTGAACTCGCTGGTGAAGCAGATCGAGGTCTCGAACGCATAGGCGGACCAGGCGGCTATGAACAGGCCGCCGAACACCAGCGTCCAGCCTGCGATGTTCCATTCGCCGGGCGCCGGCGCATAGGCCTCCGCCAGCGGCACGAAGGGCGTGTAGTTGCTCCAGTTGATCTGCCCGGTGAGGATCGGCACGATGCCGACGATCAGCATGGGGACGATGACGGCGAGGCCGATGAATTTCTGGACATTGGCCGTGCTGAGGATGCCGCGATGCTGGATCGCGAAAGTGACCAGCATGAGGACGACGCCGATGGCGAAGACGGCGTTCAAGGAAAACTGCACGGGGCCCAGCGAGCCGCTGTAAAGGGTCCAGTCGCGGATCGGCGGGGTGGCGGCAACCGTCAGCGCCGCGATCGCATCGGTTGCCGTGCGGCCTGCATTTGCCGGATCGGCCAGCCAGGACAGCACTTCCGGCGAGACCTCCGTGAATGTCGGGATCGGCGCCAGCACATTGAGAATGTAGGCGGCCGCGATCGAGCAGCCCAGCGACAGCACCGGCGTCCAGGCGAGCCAGTTGCACCATACCGACAAAGGCGCGATGAATTTCGAATAGCGCAGCCACGCAGTGGCGCCATAGACGGAAGCGCCTCCGGACTTGCTTGGGAAAAGCCCCGCTATCTCGGCATAGGTGCACGCCTGGATCAGACCCAGGCACACCGATACCACCCAGATGACGAAAGCAGGGATGCCGACGGTGCCGGAGATTCCGCCGATCGAGAAAAGCACAAGGGCAGGAACGCCGCTGGCTACCCAGAAAGCACCCCGCCAATCGATTGTTCTATGAAGTTGTCCCGCCTCCACGGGTTGAGATTCAGCAAGCACGGCCATTGCACAGTCCCCTTCGTTTTTGAACGGGCGACGCTGCCGGCGGCCAATTCCGCCATCATGTAAACGGCAGGTCGTTTTTCCGCTCAGTCTTATTTTTTTCTTTCCAGTAAAAGATCATTAGAAATTCCGCAGCCGTCAAGGGGTTTGTGGTCCAAGAGGTTCGCCATTCACGTGTTCGCGGGACCGCCGGGTTGAGGGCATGTCGACAAATGTACTAAAAGGAAAAAACAATTCATGTTATGAATGTGTGTGCATGGCTCGTTCTTCCTTGGAACGGCCTGCTGAGGCTTATCGCGACGCCCCGGGGAGGAAGCGCAAATGAGCGTCGAAACAGTACAGAGAGATTCCGGGTTCGGCGACATCGGCAGAGCCGAGGCCGTTCCACGCAAATTCAGGATTCTTGTCGCCGAGCGCAATCCGCTGGTGGTATCGGCGCTGGCGGACATGATCTCGCGCGATGGCCGCTTCGATCTTGGAGAAAACGTCACCTCCGGCAAGGCCTTTCTCGAAGCATGCTCGATGCCGGGGCCCGGTTTCGACCTCGCGGTTCTGGGCTGGAAACTGACCGATATGGATGGCGGCACGGTTCTGGCGCGGATACGTGAACTCGATATCAAGGTCCGTATCGTGATTTTCTCAAACGACCACGACCTGTCCATCCTCAAGAAATGTGTGCGGCTCGGCGCGCAAGGGTTCTGCTATCAGTTCGACGATCCGGCTATTCTGTTCGACACGCTTATCGCCGTCGCGCATGGCCGTATCTGCATTCCCTACATCGATGTCTCGAAGATCAACGACACGCCCCTCTCCCGGCTGACGACACGCGAGCATGAGCTGTTGTCGGTGCTGGCGGATGGCTGGACCAACGTCCAGATCGCGGCGCGCACGGGGATTTCGGAAAATACGGTCAAGTATCACCTCAAGAATCTCTACGCCAAGCTGGAGGTTCGCAACCGGGCGATGGCCGTGGCTCTTTATGCAAGCGAGAAGAACCACGGCCCTGCGGCATAGCCGGATCTGCGGCGATCGGCAGGAACGTCGCCGCCTTCCAACGTCTGTTTCCAGATGGGCTGGCGGCTATGCTATAGCCGGTTCTTATGGAGCGTGGGCGATATTGAAATAGAAAGCCCACGTGAAATTCGAAATGGTTGGTCGCACCCGTGAAACGGGCCTGGGAAACAGTCACCCGCGTCGGGAGGGCTGTTGGGGAGGGCAACTCCCGGGCCGTTGGTCATCGGTGGCGTGGGAGGATGGATGCTTACCCTTTTCTTCGATGGGCTTGCATATGGCATGCTGCTCTTCGTCATGTCCTGCGGCCTGGCCGTGACGCTCGGGCTGATGAACTTCATCAACCTCGCGCATGGCGCTTTCGCGATGGCCGGCGGCTATGTGACGGTGGTCCTGACCAATAGCTGGGGCGTTCCGTTCCTGCTCACGCTTCCGATAGCCTTTGTCGTCACGGCCGTTCTGGGGCTGGTGCTTGAGCGGCTGCTCTACGTCCACATGTACGAAAAGAGCCATCTCGACCAGGTGCTGTTTACGATCGGCATCGTGTTCGTGTCGGTTGCGGGGGTCGACTATGTGATGGGATCGCAGCAGCAGATCCTGAACCTGCCGTCCTTCATGCGTGGCCGGGTCGAACTGGCGGGCGTGGGCATCGGGATTTACCGCGCCTTCCTCATTGTCGTCTGCGGCCTGCTCGCAGTGGCGCTGCAGATGATCCTGACGCATACGCGCTTCGGCAGCCGGCTGCGCGCCTCGGTCGACGATCGCCGGGTGGCGCGGGGCGTGGGCATCCGCGTGAACACGATCTTCGCCGCGACATTCGCCGTCGGCTCCGGCCTTGCCGGCCTGGGCGGCGCGCTGGGGGCGGAGATACTGGGTCTGGACCCGACGTTTCCCTTGAAATTCATGGTCTACTTCCTGATCGTCGTTTCCGTCGGCGGCACGTCAAGCATGATGGGGCCGCTCCTTGCCTCCATCCTGCTCGGCATGGCCGATGTATTCGGCAAATACTACGTTCCCCAGATCGGCGGTTTCGTCATCTATATCGTCCTCGTGGCTGTTCTCGTCCTGCGTCCGCAGGGCCTGTTCGCGAGGGCCAACTGATGGCAGGGAACGGCAATTCCTCTTCTCGTCTTTCGGCCCAGGTCAGCGCGGTCATGCGCCGCCCGGTGCGCTGGACCGCCCTCGAAATCTGCTTCTGGATGCTTGCCGTCCTGTCGTGGTTCCTGCTGCCCGACCGTCACCTGATCCTGACGGAAATCGTGGGCCTTGCGATCTTCGCGCTGTCGATCGACCTTATTCTGGGCTTCGCCGGCATCGTTTCGCTGGGACAGGCGGCCATGTACGGCGCCGGCGCCTATGCCAGCGGCCTGCTTTCGATCTACGTCACCGGCGAGCCGGTCACCGGCCTTCTGGTCGGAGCGGCGGCGGGCGCGGCCATTGCCTTCCCCACGAGCTTCCTGCTGCTGCGCGGCGGCGACCTGACACGGCTGATGGTCACGCTCGGCGTGGCGGCCGTGCTTTTCGAGCTTGCCAACCAGGCAGCCTGGCTGACCGGCGGGGCAGATGGGCTGCAAGGCATCACGATCGAGCCTTTGTTCGGCTATTTCGAGTTCGATTTCTACGGCCATACCGGCTACGCCTACAGCCTGGCCGTGCTGTTCGTGCTGTTCGTTCTGGCCCGGCTGATCGCCTCGTCGCCCTTCGGCATTTCGCTGAAGGCGGTTCGCGACAATCCCCTGCGTGCCTCGGCCGTCGGCATTCCCGTCTATGCCCGCCAGGTGGCGATCTACACGCTGTCGGGCGCCTATGCCGGCATTGCGGGCGCGCTGTTCACCCAGACACAGCAATTCATCTCGCTCGACGTTCTTTCCTTCCAGAAGTCCGCGGATGGGTTGATGGTGCTGGTGATCGGAGGCACCGGCTACCTCTATGGCGGCCTCGTCGGCGCGGTGGTCTACAAGCTAATCCAGGACGGCATCGCCAACCTCACGCCGCAATACTGGCAATTCTGGGTCGGCATTCTTCTCGTGGCGTTCGTGCTGATCGGCCGGGATCGGCCGCGGCAGTTCGTAACCCGGCTGGCAACCAGCCTGCGCGGACTGCGCAAGCCGTCGTCTGAAACCGTCGTTTCCAAGCGGCAGGAGATGTGATGGGCACGGTTCTGGAGACGAAATCGCTGAGCAAGACGTTCGGCGGCCTGAAGGCGACGGACAATGTGAGTTTCCGGCTGGAACAAGGAGCACGCCATGCTCTCATCGGCCCGAACGGCGCCGGCAAAACCACCTTCATCAACCTTCTGACCGGGGTGATCCGGCCTTCCGAGGGCCGGATCTCGCTGAATGGCGACGACATCACGACGACCAAGCGCGAGGAACGTGTACGGCGGGGTCTGGCGCGGACATTCCAGATCAACCAGCTCTTCGGCCAGCTCAACGTGGTCGAAAGCCTCGGGCTGGTAATCAGCGAAAGACGGGGGCATGGGCACGACTGGTTCCGCTGGGCGGGCACCTTGCCGGGCATCGAGGACGAGATTGCCCTGCTGCTGGAGGATTTCGGCCTCGAGGACGTCTACGACCACACCTGCTCGAGCCTGCCCTACGGCAAGCAGCGCCTGCTGGAGATAGCTCTAGCCATTGCGTGCCGTCCGAAAGTTCTGCTGCTCGACGAGCCTGCAGCCGGTGTTCCCGAAGCGGATCGTCACGAAGTGCTCACGCGGCTCGCCGCACTGCCGCCCGACGTATCGATCCTGTTGATCGAGCATGACATGGACCTCGTCTTCACCTTCGCGCAGAGGATTTCCGTCCTGGTTTCGGGCGCCCTCTTCGCGGAAGGATCCGTCGATGAAATCGCCAACGACCAGCGCGTCAAGGAAGTCTATCTCGGAGGAGCAGGCCATGGATGAGCTGCTGGTCCTGGATGGGCTGTCTGCCGGATACGGAAAGGCCACCGTGCTGAACGGTGTTTCATTTTCCCTGCGCCGAGGCGAGGCCATGGCGCTCCTGGGACGCAACGGCGTCGGCAAGACGACGACGCTGAGCGCCATCATGGGGCTGATACGCCACCATGGCGGCCGCGTGCTTTTCGATGGCAGCGATGTCACCACCCTCGCGCCGGAACGTCGCGCCGAGGCTGGCATCGGCTGGGTTCCACAGGAAAGGGGCATCTTCCGCTCGCTTACCGTTGAAGAGAACATCACTGCCGTGGCCCGGCCGGGTCGCTGGACCCTCGATGCGGTCTACCAGATGTTCCCGCGTCTCAGGGAGCGGCGTGGAAACTATGGCAGCCAGCTTTCGGGCGGCGAGCAGCAGATGCTCTCCGTGGCCCGCGCCCTGGTCCTCAATCCTTTGATCCTGCTGCTCGACGAACCGACCGAGGGCCTGGCCCCGATCATCGTCGAGGAGCTTCTCGAAGCGATACGGCGGATCATCCGCGAGGAAGGCATGGCCGCCATCATCGTCGAGCAGCACGCGCAACAGGTTCTGGCCGTCACCGACAAGGCGGTGATCCTGGAGCGCGGCTCGGTGGTCTACAGCGGCGACAGCACCGGCCTGTCGCAGGACGCGGAAGCCCTTGCCACCTATCTCGGCGTCGGCGGCCGCTCCGTCGCGGGAAAGTCGCCCCCGGCCCGGGCATGATCCAGGAAACAAGTCTCAGGAGGAGAAAATGAACATAAGAAAAATTCTAGCAGTCACGCTTGCAGCCGGCACCTTGCTGGCGGGCACGGCCATGTCCTTCGCTGAGGAAACCGTCAAGGTGGGCATCATCATCCCGCTGACCGGCGGTTTCCAGTCGAACGGACGCCAGATCAGCGCGGCGATCAAGGCCTTTGTCGATGCGCGTGGCGACACGGCCGGCGGCAAGAAGGTGGAACTGATCATCAAGGACGACGCGAGCGTGGCCGACAACGCCCTGCGCATCGCCCAGGAGCTGGTGACGCGCGACAAGGCGGAAATCCTGGCCGGTTTCGGCAACACCCCCACGGCGCTTTCGGTGGCGCAATTGTCCAAGCGGGCGAAAATCCCGCAGGTGGTGATGGTCGCCGCCACATCCTCGATCATCAATTCGTCGCCTTACATGATCCGCGTTTCCCAGACGATCCCGCAGATCGCCAGCGTCATCGGGGAATGGGCGCCGAAGAACGGGGCGAAGAAATTCGTCAGCGTCGTGACCGACTATGGTCCGGGTCTGGATGCCGAGGAGTGGTTCGCCAAGACGCTTGAGGCGAATGGGGGCGAGGTAATGGAAAAGCTCCGCGTTCCGCTCGCCAATCCCGATTTCGCCCCCTTCCTGCAGCGCGTGGCCGACGAAAAGCCGGAAGCCCTGTTCGTGTTCGTGCCGACCGGCGCGGGCGCCGCCTTCATGAAGCAGTTCGTCGAGCGCGGGCTGGACAAGTCCGGCATCAAGGTCATCGCCATGTCGGATGTCACCGATGACGATCTCCTCAACAATATGGGCGATCCGGCGCTCGGCGTGATTACCGGCGGCCCCTATTCGGTGAGCCATGACTCGGAAGCGAACAAGGCGTTCCTCGAGCAGTTCAAGAAGGTCAATGGCGACATGCGCCCGAACGTCGTTGCAGTGGGCGCCTGGGATGTGCTCGACCTGATCTACAAGACCCTCGACAAGACAGGCGGTGACGCCAGTGGCGACGCGTTCGTCGAGGCAGCCAAGGGCATGCAGATCGACAGCCCGCGCGGGCCGGTGCAGATCGATCCCGAGACGCGGGACATCATCCAGAACATCTACATGCGCAAGGTCGAACGGGTTGACGGCCAGCTCTACAATGTCGAGTTCGAGACCTATGAGGCCGTGAAGGACCCGGCTCACTAGAGCATCGCTTCGAACGGGCGAGATGGCGAGACAAAGCCGTCTCGCTCCGAAGCGGCTCAAGGGAAAAATGACAGGGCGGTGGCAATCACCGCTCGTCAGATTGCTGACAAGCCTCATCTCACGGCCGTCATCCTCGGCCTTGTGCCGAGGATCTATGATCCTACAAGAAAATCAATAAGTTGGCGGATTCCTCGGAACAAGCCCGAGCTTGACGGAGGAGAGCTCTTCGGACTTCGTCAACAACCTGAGAAAGCGGAGGGCCAGCTTCCCGTCCCTCCGCAATGCCATCGCTTCTCGGTGTCGCCTCAACGCTGCGCGCGATATTCGCGCCGCGCCGCTTCATGGATCGGCCAGGGATGGACCTCTGCGGCGACCTTCATCTGAATGTGGCGCTCGACATGCGGCTTCCTCGTGCCGCCATCCGCCTCGCCCCACAGGATGGAAAGCTCGGTGCCCTGGACGGCGAGATCGCCGCGCACCATGGCCAGCGATATCCAGGCCCGCTCATTCGCCGAATAGACAGGATAGGTCGAAAGCCCGACCTGTTCGTCGTTCAGAAGCACCTTGTCGTAAGGGTGCGCGGCATAGTGGCCGGCCGGCAGTTCCATCAGCTTGGGACCGGGGAAATCATCCATCATGCCTCCGAAGATCTTGAGCACGTCCTGCCTGTCCCACACCAGTGTCACCTTGGTGCGGTGCTCCTGCGTGGCCATCTTCTCCAGCGCTTCACGGCCGATGAAATCGTGGTCGAACTTGACGACGCGGCCGTAATCCAGGTCCCACGGCGTCAGGTAGAACTCCTCGACATTGTCCGGCTGGAAACTGCCGCCCACCGAGCAGTTCGCCTCAAAGCCGTCGGCCGGCAGCCACTCGCGATAGGGGCGCATCGCCTCGCCGGTGTAGATCGCAGGCAGCGGCGAAGGAATCCAGCCCGATTCCATCGCCGCACAGGAATAGGCGCGGGCGCCGGCCCGCAGCATGCCGTATTTCTCGCCGACCTCGAGCAGGCGCTGGTAGACCTTCTGCCCGTCCTCGTAGGGTCCCCACAGCTCAAGCCCGCTCGCACCGCCCATGCCGTGGCTCAAGGTGCGAGCCTTGCAGCCGGCGATGGTGATCTCGCCCATGTTGAAGAACCTGGTCGTCAGCGGGCCGCCCTCATTGGCCTCGTTGAGGATGTCGAGCGCCAGCGGTCCCTGCACTTCGTAGCGGTAGAGCTTGCGCGGCTTGTCCGGGTTCTCCAGCGTACGGATGTCGAGTTCGGTCGTCACGTCGAACGCGCCCGTCTCCGCCTGGAACTTCATCCAGTTGGCCAGCGGCGGACGGCCGACATAGAGAACCTCGTCATCCTCCAGGCCGAAGATGATGCCATCTCCGATCACATAGCCGTCGTGATTGACGCAGACGAGCTGCTTGGCCTTGTTGCGCCCGAAAGTCTCGAAGCTGTTCACGCCGACATGGGACAGGAACCTGATCGCGTCGGGGCCGCGAACATAGAGGTCCGTCATATGATAGGACTGGTTGAGCAGAACGGCGCCGTGGCGCCAGGCCCGCACTTCCTCCATCCAGTTCGTATATTGCGGCGCGATCGGGAAGACATAAGGCCCCGTCTGCGAATTCTGCAGCATATGCGACGGGTTGCCGATCGCGTCGATTTTATCCTGGAGCGTCTTGTGGGCCACGGTGGCATCCTCCTGCCTTTGGGTTCGGCCGTACTTATCACCGGGCTTGACCGGCTGCTTATGCGTATATTAAATATCCGATGCCAGTTTGGTAATATTTGAAATGAGCAATCGGCAAACCCTTTCCCTCCGACAGGCGCGGGCGATCGATGCCGTCGCCAGAATGCACGGCTTCGACCAGGCCGCACGCGCGTTGAACGTCAGCCAGCCCGTGGTTTCGCGGCTTATCGCGTCGGCGGAGAACCTGCTTGGAGTTCCGCTGTTCCAGAGAGGCTGGAGCGGCACGGAGCCTACGGCCTGGGGCGAGAATATCCTGCAACGTTGCTCCGCGGCGCTCGACCTTATTACCCGGGCCGAAGACGATATCGCATCCTTCAGCGGCATTCGTCCCAATCTGCGCAATTTCGTCCGCTGGCATCACCTCGACGCCGTTGCGGCCGTGGTCCGGCACGGAAGCGCATCTGCCGCAGCGACGCACCTGAACATGACGCAACCCGCCATTACGCGATCGATCGCGGCGATTGCCGGCTATGCGCGCCAGCGCCTGTTCGAGCGCAAGCGCATAGGCCTCGCCCCCACGGCTTCCGCCCGGCGGCTGGCCGTTCTACGCGACGAGCTGCTTCAGGAACTGGGGACCATCGAGAACTTCAAGCTCAACAGCCGGTCCGGCCTGATCGGCCGCCTTGCCGTTGGAATGCTGCCCTTTTCCGGGCAGAACCTGGTCGCAAAGGCATTCGGCGACCTGACCAACCGACATCCGGCTCTGCGGCTGATGGCAATTCCCGGCAGCTACAACATGCTCGCCCACGCATTGAGAAGCGGGGAAATAGAATGCATGGTCGGTGTGCTGCGCAATCCTCCGCCGCATGGCGATCTCGAGGAGATTTTCCTTTACGATGAGAAGTTCACGCTGGTGGCACGGCACGATCACCCCTGCCACACACGCAGGCCGGCCATCTCCGACCTGAAGAACGAGAACTGGATCGTCGCCCCGCACGGCACACCGGTTCGCTCCTATTTCGAGAGACTGTTCCAGAGCGCCGGGACGCGCCCTCCCGCACAGACATGCGAAGTTCTTTCATTCGGAAACGCAGAAGAAGTGATCATGAACAGCAATTCGATCGGCTTGCTCAGCTATAGCGACCGGCGCATTGCCGATCTCCCGTCGACCTTGAGGAAAGTGGACGTCGACCTGCCCGACAACGGCGTCGCCATCGGGCTCACGGTAAGGCGGGCCAGCGGTTCTTCTGAAATCCTGAAAGCCTTCGAGGATTTGTTGCGCCGATATTGCAGGTAGAGCCTGATCGCATCAGCCGTTATGGCCGAACGCAATTCAGTCGACGATTCCCTCGAATTGCGCCTCCAGCGAAGGCGTAGAACAGGAATCGCTAGCTGGTGAGATAGCGTGTCAACGTCGCGCGTGTGCCGTCTGCCCACAGCGCCCTGAGCGCATCGGAAAAGGCGCTCGCAAACACCGCCGAGCGCCCGACATCACCATAGATGTCCTCCATGGCGAGCCAGGCGGCGGGGTCGTCCTTCGCCTTGCGCGCCGTCGCTTGCATGCGATCCCAGTTCGGGTCATTCGGCTCGATGACGGCGCCGGAGTCGGTGATGCCGAAGCAGTAGCGGCACCAAAGGGCGGATTCCAGCGCCAGCCCGGTGATGCCCTGCCCTGCCCTCAGCCGATCGGCTATGGTGGGAATGATGAATTTCGGCTGGCGGTTGGAGCCGTCGAGGCAAAGCCTGCGCACCGTGTCGCCGATCTCGGGGTTGGCGAAGCGCCGGACGATCATCCGGTAGTAGTCCTCCAGGCAGGTATCCGGCACCGGCGGCACGGTCGGGATGATCTCCTCACGTTCCACCTTGTCGAGGAAAGCTGCGACCAGCGGCTCCTGCATCGCCTCATGCACGAAACGGATATCCATCAGCCCGGCCGGATAGGCGATCGCGGCGTGGCCGCCATTCAGGATGCGGATCTTCATCGTCTCGTAGGGCGAGACGTCGCTGACGAATTGCACGCCGACCTTTTCCAGCGCCGGGCGGCCATTGGTGAAACGATCCTCCAGCACCCATTGCCGGAACGGCTCGCAAAAGACAGGCCAGGCATCCGCCACGCCGAATTCTTCCGCCAGTATGGAACGCTCGCGATCGCTGGTGGCCGGCGTGATGCGGTCGACCATGGCGTTCGGGAAGGCGACGTTTTCCTCGACCCAGCCGGCAAGGTCCCCGTCGATCAGCCGCGCCAGCCCGACAACGCCGTCGGCCGTGACGCGGCCATTGTGGGGGATGTTGTCGCAGGACATGACCGTGAAGGGCGCGATGCCCTTCGAGCGGCGCAGCACCAGGCCTGCGAGGATGAGGCCGAACACCGTTCCCGGCGCGGCCGGATTTTCGGCATCGGCCACGATGTCGGGGTGGGTCGGATCGAAATGGCCGGAGGCCGGATCTATGAAATAGCCGCCTTCGGTGATGGTGAGCGACACGATCCTGATAGCGGGATCGGCGAGGCGCCGGACGATAGCGGCGTGGTCCGCCGGCTCGATAAAATCCACCATTGCGCCCGTGACGCGGGCGGACCGGCCATCCTCGTCCTGCTCGACCACCGTGGTCAGCCAGTCCTGCGCGGCCAGTTTCTCGCGTCCGGCCTTTTCGCCTCCGAACACGCCGGCGCCGACGATCGCCCAATCATGCCCCTCGCCGCGGTTGAACAGCTCATCGAGATAGACCGCCTGATGCGCGCGGTGGAAATTGCCGACGCCGAAGTGCAGGATGCCGGGCGTGAGCGCGGCGCGGTCATAGGCCGGACGGCCGACAGTGGCGGGCAGGGTGGCGAGCGTCTTCTGGGAAAGTTTCGTGGTCATTGCATTTCGTTCTTGGATTTCGTCCGGCTTCGACAAAGCGCCGCGGCATGAAGGAGAGCGACCGGTGTGGGAAAGGTGCCGGATTCGCGGCAGTGCTTGCCCTGCCGGGGCAGCGCAACCGCATTGTTAATATCCCCCATCCCTGACCTCTTCTTTGAGGAAGGGAGCAGGGGGCGTGGTATAGGGCCGGCGAGAAGGTGCCTCCGGTGAGTGCGGATACTGCCCGTGCTCAGCTCATCCATTGGCCACCGTCGACATTGTAGGTCTGCGCGACGATGTATTCCGCTTCGTCGCTGGCCAGGAATACCGCCATGCCGGTCAGGTCCTCCGCACGGCCCATGCGCCCGTAGGGCACACCCTCGCCCACCAGCTTCTTCTTTTCGCCGAGCGGCCTGTTTTCATATCTGGCGAACAGGGAATCGACGTGGTCCCAGTGCTCGCCATCCACCACGCCGGGCGCGATGGCGTTGACGTTGATGCCATGCTTGATGAGGTCGAGCCCGGCCGACTGGGTGATGGAGATGACGGCGGCCTTGCTGGCGCAGTAGATGGCCACCAACGGCTCGCCGCGCCGGCCGGCCTGGCTGGCCATGTTTATGATCCTGCCGCCCTTCCCGCGCGCGATCATCGAGCGGGCCGCCGCCTGCAGCATGAACAGGGTGCCGGCGACGTTGACGGAAAACAGCTTCTCGTAGCTGGCCCGCGAAATCTCTACGATCGGCGCCATATCGAACAGGGCCGCGTTGTTGATGAGGATGTCGAGGCCGCCGCTTCTGTGCTCCACCGCCTCGACCGCCGCCTGGATGGAGTCGGGATCGGTGACGTCGAGGCTGACGGCATAGGCCTTGTCGCCGATCTCGCCCGCGGTCTTCATGGCGGCGTCGAGATTGATGTCGGCGATGGCGACGGTCGCGCCCTCGCGCACATAGGCCTCGGCGAAGGCGCGGCCGATGCCGCGCGCCGACCCGGTGATCAGCGCCGATTTTCCTGCAAGCCGCATCAAAGTGCCTTCCCGTTGGTATCGAAGCGGTGGATGCGCCGGGCATCCGGGGTGAGATAGACCGTGTCGCCGTGGCTCACGGCAATTTCGCCATCCGCCCGCACATTGACGGTGCCCTGGCCATCGGTGTGGACATGGATGAAAGTGTCGGAGCCGAGATGCTCGGCAACGCCGACCGTGCCCTTCCATTCGCCGGATGTGGTGGAGATGGCGAAATGCTCCGGCCGGATGCCGATGGTGGCTGCGCCATGTGCGACGGCGGGCGCGCCCTCGATGAGGTTCATGCGCGGCGAGCCGATGAAGCCGGCCACGAACAGGTTCGCCGGGCTGCGGTAAAGCTCCAGAGGCGTGCCGACCTGCTCGATGTTGCCGGCGTTCAGCACCACGATCTTGTCGGCCATGGTCATGGCCTCGACCTGGTCGTGCGTGACATAGATCATCGTGGTCTTGAGCTGCTGGTGCAGTTCTGAAATCTCCAGCCGCATCGTGCCGCGAAGGGCGGCGTCGAGATTGGACAGCGGCTCGTCGAACAGGAAGGCCGAGGGCTGGCGCACGATGGCGCGGCCGATGGCGACGCGCTGGCGCTGGCCGCCGGAGAGCTGGCCGGGCCGCCGGTCCAGATAGTTGGTGAGGTTGAGAATGCGCGCCGCATCCGCGACCTTCCGGTCGATCACGTCCTTGCTCTCGCCGGCCATCTTGAGCGGGAAGGCGATATTCCTGGCGACCGTCATATGCGGGTAGAGCGCATAGGACTGGAAGACCATGGCGAGCTTGCGCCTGGCGGGCGGCTCATTGGTCACGTCGCGGCCATCGATCAGGATGGCGCCCGATGTGACCTCCTCCAGACCCGCGATCAGGCGCAGCAGCGTGGACTTTCCGCAGCCCGACGGGCCGACGAAGACCACGAACTCGCCATCCTCTATCTGGAGATCGATATCGGGGATGATCGTCGTGACGCCGAACGACTTGCTGACGTTTTTCAGAACGATGTTTCCCATGTCATTCCTCTCAGGATTCGCGTCCGCTGCGCCGGCTTATTTCACGGCGCCGAAGGTCAGCCCGCGCACCAGCTGGCGTTGCGAGAACCAGCCCATGATGAGGATCGGCGCGATGGCGAGTGTCGAGGCAGCCGACAGCTTCGCCCAGAACAGCCCCTGGGGGCTGGAGAAGGAGGCGATGAAGGCGGTGAGCGGCGCGGCATTGGTGGTGGTGAGCCGGATCGTCCAGAAGGATTCGTTCCAGGCCAGAATGATGTTCAAAAGCAGCGTCGAGGCGATGCCGGGCACGGCCATCGGCATCAGCACATAGACGATCTCGCCCCAGAGCGTGGCGCCGTCCATACGCGCGGCCTCCAGGATCTCGCCCGGGATCTCGCGGAAATAGGTGTAGAGCATCCACACAACGATGGGCAGGTTGATGAGCATCAGGACGACAGTCAGCCCGATGCGGCTGTCGAGCAGGCCCCAGTCGCGGAAGATCAGGTAGATCGGCACCAGGACGGCGACCGCCGGCATCATCTTGGTGGACAGCATCCACATCAGTATGTCCTTGGTGCGCCTGGCGGGCGAGAACGCCATCGACCAGGCCGCCGGGATCGCGACGGCCAGCGCAAGCAGGGTCGAGCCGACCGACAGAATGAACGAATTGAGGAAGGGCTTGAAGTAGTCGTACTGCGCCTGAACCTCCCGGTAGCTCTCCAGCGTGCCGGACGGGATCAGGTTGAAACCGGCGATCGCCTCCTGCTCGGTCTTGAAGGAGGTGACGATGGTGTAGAGGATCGGGAAGAAGATCAGCAGGGCGACCAGCCATGCGGCGATGGTCCAGCCGATCCTGCCGGAGGTGGAAACCGTGCGTGCCATTGTCCTTCTCCCTATCGATCGAGGTTCCTGCCGACGGCGCGCATCAGGAAAAGAGCGACGATGTTGGCGAGCACGACCGCGATGATGCCGCCGGCCGAGGCGCCGCCCACGTCGTAGCCGAGCAGCGCGGTGCGGTAGATCAGGAACGGCAGGTTGGTGGAAGCGTAGCCCGGGCCGCCATTGGTGGTGACGAGGATTTCCGCATAGACGGCAAGCAGGAAGATGGTCTGGATCAGGATGACCACCGTGATCGCGCGTGCCATGTGCGGCAGGGTGAGATAGATGAAGCGGCTCACCGGCCCGGCGCCGTCCATCTCGGCCGCCTCCTTCTGCTCGCCATCGAGCGATTGCAGCGCGGTGAGCAGGATCAGCGTGGCGAAGGGCAACCATTGCCAGGCAACGATGAGGATGATGGAAAAAAGCGGATAGCTGGCGAACCAGTCCACCGGCTGCATGCCGAGCGACCTGGCGATCGAGGCCGAGACGCCGTAGCTCGGATGCATGATCATGTTCTTCCACACGAGTGCCGCGACCGGCGGCATGACGAAGAAGGGCGAGATCACCAGGATGCGCACGACGCCGCGACCGAAGATCGGCTGGTCGAGCAGAAGGGCCAGCGCGATGCCCCCTATGACGGTGATGACCAGCACGCCGACGACGATGACCAGCGTGTTCCAGATCGCCTGGAAGAAGGCGGGGTCGGTGTAGAAGAACCGGTAGTTGAACAGGCCGGCGAAGCTGACATTGCCCGGATTGAGCAGGTTGTAGTTCAGAAAGGAGAACCACAGCGTCATCGCCAGCGGCACGATCATCCAGATCAGCAGCAGGATGACCGACGGCGCCATCATGAAGCGTGCCAGCGTGCGGGTCTGTCGAGTAGCCATGGTGGTGGTTCCGTTTTTCCGGACCGTGTCGTCCTGCCGTGGTGAACGGGCTTTGCCGCAGGACCGGCGAGGGAACCGGCCCGTCTCTCCCCCGGGAAAATGGCCGCCCGGAACGCAATCCGGACGGCCGAAGCATGGGACTGCTATTTGATGTAGCCGGCCCGGGTCATCTCACGCACGGAGACCTGCTGGGCCTGCGCCAGCGCGTCGTCCACCGGCATCTGACCGGCCAGCGCAGCGGAGAAAAGCTGGCCGACCGTGGTGCCGAGGCTCTGGAACTCTGGAATAGCCACGAACTGGCCACCCGTATAGGGAACCGGCTTCACGCTCGGCTTGCTGATGTCGGCCGCGTCCATGGCCGCCAGCGTCGGTGCCGCGAAGGGTGCCGCCTTCTGATATTCGGGGTTCTTGTAGAGCGAGGTGCGGGTGCCGGGAGGGGCGGAAGCCCAACCCTCCTGTGCGGCAACGAGCTCGGTATATTCCTTGTCGGTCGCCCATGCCACGAACTTCAGCGCCGCTTCCGCCTTCTGCGAGCTCGCCGGAATGGCGAGGTTCCACGACCACAGCCAATTGCCGTGATTGCCGGTGCTCTGATCGGGGAAGATCGTATAGGCGACCTTGTCGGCGACCGTCGAGTTCTTCGGGTCGGACACGAAGGAAGCCGCCACCGTGGCATCGATCCACATGCCGCACTTGCCCTGCTGGAACAGGGTCAGGTTCTCGTTGAAGCCGTTGGAGGAGGCGCCCTCAGGACCTGCGTCCTTCATCAGCTTCACATAGAAATCCATCGTGTTCTTCCATTCGGGCTGGTCGAACTGGGGCTGCCATTTCTCGTCGAACCAGCGTCCGCCGAAGGAATTGTTCATGGCGGTGAGGAACGCCATGTTCTCGCCCCAGCCGGCCTTGCCGCGCAGGCAGATGCCGCTGATGCCGGCCGAGCGGTCGGTGAGCTTGCGCGCCGCCTCGCCGATGAAGTCCCAGCCGGGCTTCTCCGGCATCGTCAGGCCGGCCTTCTCGAACAGGTCGGTGCGATACATGATCATGGCGGATTCGCCGTAGAAGGGCGCGGCATAGAGCTTGCCGTCCAGCGAGAGACCGCCGCGGATCGCCGGCAGCAGGTCGTCGACGTCATAATCCGCGCCGAGATTGTCGAGCGCGAGCAGCCAGTTCTGCTTGGCCCAGATCGGCACCTCGTAATTGCCGATGGTGACGATGTCGTACTGGCCGCCCTTGGTGGCGATGTCGGTGGTGACGCGCTCGCGCAGGACGTTCTCCTCCAGCGTCACCCACTGCACGTCGATGTCGGGGTTCTTCTTCTTGAAATCGTCCGTCAGCCTCTGCATGCGGATCATGTCGCCATTGTTGACCGTGGCGATGGTGATCGTTTCGGCATGCGCGGCAAAGGCCAGAGCACTGGCCGAGCACAGCCCCAGGATAAGAGTGCGAAGTTTCATCAAAGCCTCCCGAAAAATGAGCATTTGCCTTCCATATGGGCAATTACTCATTCCCCATGAATTATGTCAAGGCGGATACTTTGCTGCGCCGCAGCACGAACGGATTTGCGGACAGGGCAAATGTGGAAGCAGGCTGCAAGGAACGGGCCGTTCCGCCGCGATGGTCGCGCGGCGGCAGCCATGTTCGATGCCGACAGGATAGGTCAGCCAATGAGGGCGGTGGCGGTGCGCTCGTCGGTGATGAGACCGTTGACCAGCCGCCGGGTGACGGCGGCGAGGATACCGGGCAGCTTGCGATCGCCCATGGCCAGCGCGATGACCAGCGACTTCTCGCGCGACGGAAGCGGCGCGGAGGAAACACGGTCGTTGGTGATGCCGTCGATCAGCCGGCCGTCGCGGTCGAATGCCCAGCCGACGATCTCGCCGATGCCGCCGGCCTTCTGCAGGGCCTTCAGTTCCGCCTCGGAAATGAAGCCGTCCTCGTAGAGCGGCGCCTTCGGTCCCAGGTCGCCGATGCCGACGAACGTGACGTCGGCCTGGGCGGCGAGCGTCAGGGCCGGCTGGATCATATGCTGGCCCAGCAGCATCTCGCGCTCCTCCGGCGAAGAGGCGATAACCGGCAAAGGCATCGGAAAGGAACGCGCCTTGATGCGGTCGGCCATGGTGAAGATGACGTTGTAGAAGGCGGCGGAACCGTCTGGCGAAATATTGCCGGTCAGCGATACCAGCTTGTGCTGCGGACACTCCATCGGCGGCAGTTGCTCGATCGCCGCTTTCAGCGTCCGCCCGGTGCCGATTGCCATGACGATGGGCGTTTCGGAGCGCAGGCGTTTCTCGATCTCCACCGCGGCCGCCCCGGCGATGCCGATGGTGGTGGAGGTGGACTCGGGATCGCTCGGAACGACCTCCACGAGGTCCAGCGCAAAGCGCGACCGCAACCGGTCGGCGAGCTCGAGGCATTGCGCGATGGGATGGTCGACACGGACCTTGATCAGTCCTTCCGAAACGGCAAGCGAAACCAGCCGCTGGGCGGTCTGGCGCGAGATGCCTAGCTTGGCGGCAATCTGCTCCTGCGTGTTGCCGGCAACATAATAGAGCCAGCCGGCGCGGGCCGCGTCATCAAGCCTCGTGCTGCCGCTTTCCTGCCGCGCGTTCATTGAACCATTCTCCAGATGCATACAGTCGCGAACATTGACATTCCGAACAATTATCTAATCCATGCGTCAATTGCTCACAACGTCAATTCCAGAAAACGATTCAACTGCGGGTGAAAAGAAACCTAGCCGCATGCCGGAAGCATTGAAAGCTCCTGTGACCACAAACCACGACGCCGACCGCCGCCCACGAGCTCGACGCACAGCCGCCCGAAATTCCTACAAAGTCATCCGACTATCGGCTAGCCTTGCTCCAGAAGGGTTCCAAACGTCACGATTTCGGCAGCAAGGCTCATGAAACCGCGAATTCGTCTGCTTGGCCTGCCGCTGCATCCGTTCCTGGTGCATTTTCCGATCGCATTCTGGCTCCTGACCCCCGCGTTCGACATTGCGGCGCTGTTCAACCCGACCGGGCCGTGGCGGATGCTCGGCCTCGGAGCGACGGTCCTCGGCGTCGCCATCGGCGCCCTGGCGATCGGGGCCGGCTTTCTGGAATATCTCCAGCCGTCGCTTGCCGGCATAGACATGCGCCTGGCGGCGAAACACGGCATCCGCACGACGCTGGCCTGGTGCGTGTTCACGGCCAAGGCCGTCCTTGCGACGCTCCTGCCGTTTGCGCAGTGGTCGCTGCTCGTCTGCCTCGCCCTCGGTCTGCTCGGTTGCGTCCTGCTGGTGCAGGGAGTCTATTTCGGCACCAGACAGGTTTACCAGTTGCTGGAAAAGGACTGATTGCCCCCGCAGATTTTACAAGGCCGGCTCTGTGACAGCCTGTCGGCATGCTGCGAGCCAGGCGTACCACTTGTCCATTCCCTCGCCGCTGGTTGCGGAGACCTGCAGAACCTGCGCGCGCGGATTCACGGCGTGGATGCTGGCGACGCACCGATCCATGTCGAAGCTCAGATATGGCAGGAGGTCTATCTTGTTGAGGAGCACCAGTTCGGACGCCTGGAACATGTGCGGATATTTGACGGGCTTGTCCTCGCCCTCCGTCACAGAAACGATCGCGACTTTGGCGCGCTCGCCGAGATCGAACAGTGCCGGGCAGACGAGATTGCCGACATTCTCGATCATCACCACCGAGCCGAAGGCCGGCGCGAGCTCCTTGAGGCAACGCGCGACCATATCCGCATCGAGGTGACAGCCGGTGCCGGTGTTCACCTGCACGACCGGCGCACCGGTGGCCTGGATGCGCTCGCCGTCATTGGTGGTGGCCTGGTCGCCCTCGATGACATAGAAATCGTGCCGGCTGCCGCACTCCTTCAGCGTGCGCTCCAGAAGCGTCGTCTTTCCCGATCCGGGCGAGCTGACGAGGTTGAGCGCCAGTATCTCGCGCCCCGACAGCCACGCCCGGTTGCGGGCCGCGAGGTTGTTGTTCTTTTGCAGTATGGCCTGGCCCATCTCGACGGTCTGGCCATGCATGTGGTCGTGCACGTGGTCATGCGCATGCGGGTGATCGTGGTCGTGGTGGTGATGCTCATGCTCGTGCGAATGGCCGTGTTCATGGTCGTGGTGGTGCGCCGTATCCTCCGGAACGATTTCGATCCTCGATCCGGTCTTCAGGTTGACGACCGTGGCCTTCGCGCCATCCGAGCAGCCGCAGGTTTCGCACATGTCATCCTCCTTGCCGGCAGGGCTTCGCTTCATGCGTTCATTCTTCCAGCGCTTCTTCAGAGGCTGGAGCGAGTTCGTACTGCCTGATGTTCAACTCCTCGCCCGACAGGCGCTCGACATCATGCGAGCCGCAGCGACACGGACGGAACAAGCTGTCCTGCTCGAATTCCGCACCGCAGGCGCGGCAGCGGGCGCGGGCATCGATGAGACGGATATCGAGCGTCGCGCCTTCAAGCGCGGTGCCTTGCGCCACGACATCGAAGCAGAATTCGACCGCGTCGGTCATCACCCCGGCGAGCGCGCCCACCTCGAGCACGACGCGCTTGACCCGCCTGCCTCCCGCGTGTTCGCTGACGGCCGAAACGATGCTCTGCGTGATCGCCAGTTCATGCATAGGCCGTCACCGTTTTGTGACTTGAGCGGGCATCAGCAGATCCTCGGCAGTTGCTCGCCGACCAGCATGTCGACGATGCGGCGGCCACCGAATGTCGTCTGCATGACGACGCGACCCGGCCGCTCTCCCACGACGCGGCCGATGACGGCTGCCCCGCGGCCAAGGTCGTGGCCGCGCATCGCCCGAAGTGCCGCGTCCGCCTCATTTTCGGGAAGGATGCACACCACCTTGCCTTCGTTGGCGAGATAGAGCGGATCGAGGCCGAGGATCTCGCAAAAGCCCTTCACCTCCTCGCGGATCGGGGTCGCCCGTTCGCTGATTTCAATGCCGACCCGGGAGGCGGCCGCGATTTCGTTGAGGACGGTGGCAAGCCCGCCACGCGTCGGATCGCGCATGAAGCGCAGCGACGGCGCGGCGGCAATGACCTCGCCGATCAGCCCCTGCAACGCGGCGGAATCGCTTTCCACCGGCGAGGCCAGCGCCATGTCACCGCGCGCGTTCAGGATCGCCGCGCCATGATCGCCCAGCACGCCGCTGACCAGCACGACATCGCCGGGTCGCGCCTTGTCCGCGCCGAGCTCCAGCCCCTTGCGGATGACACCGACGCCGGCCGTGTTGAGAAACAGCCTGTCGCAGGCGCCGCGCTGGACCACCTTGGTGTCGCCGGTGACGATCCTGACGCCGCAGGCTGCTGCCGCCTCGGCCATCGATCGGGCGACGTTGCGCAGCGTCTCGACATCGAGCCCTTCCTCGATGATGGCGGAGCAGGTGAGGTAGAGGGGTATTGCTCCACCGACCGCAAGGTCGTTGACGGTGCCATGGACCGCGAGCTTGCCGATGTCGCCGCCGGGGAAGAACAGCGGCGTCACCACATAGGAATCCGTGGTGAAGGCCAGCCGGTCGCCCAGTGCCGCGAGGCCGGCGATGTCGATGCGCGCCTGGTCTTCGAGGTCGTCGAGAAGCGGATTGCTGAACGCGCTGACGAAGGCGTCGTCGATCAGGTCGCGCATGGCCTTGCCGCCGCCGCCATGGGCGAGCGTCACTTTCGGCACCTGAACCCGTCCCAATTGCCGGGGCGGCCGGCTCATCGCTTCGGCTGGGGTTGCGGTATCCATCAGGCATCTGCCCTTTCATGCATCCTCTCGAGGTCGCCGAACTGGTAGTAGGCGGCGCAGGCGCCCTCGGATGAAACCATGAGCGCGCCGAGCGGGGTCGACGGCGTGCAGGCCTTGCCGAAGACCTTGCACTGCCAGGGCTTGATCACGCCCTTCAGCACCTCGCCGCACTGGCACGATTTCGGGTCGGCGATCTTGAGTGCCGGCACGCTGAATTTCCGCTCGGCGTCGAAGCGGGCATATGCCTCGCGCACCCTGACGCCAGAATGGTCGATAGAGCCGAGCCCACGCCATTCGAAGAACTCCCTCAGCTCGAAGACCCGCGCGACGGCGCCGATGGCGGTCGGATTGCTGTCTTCCGGCACGACCCGGTTGTACTGGTTCTCGATTTCGCAGCGCCCTTCGGCGATCTGTTTCAGCACCATCCATGTCGATTGCAGCACGTCGAGCGGTTCGAAACCGGCGATCACCAGCGGCCGCCTGTAGTGCTCGGCGATGAAGCGATAGGGCCGCGTGCCGATGACCATGCTGACATGGCCGGGTCCCAGGAAGCCGTCGAGCTGGAGCTCGGGACTGTCGAGCATCGCCTTGATCGTCGGGATGATGGTGATGTGGTTGCAGAACAGCGAGAAATTATCGATGCCTTCGCGTTCGGCCTGAAGGATCGTCAGCGCGGTGGACGGCATGGTCGTCTCGAAGCCCAGACCGAAAAACACCACCTGCTTGCCGGGATTCTCCCGCGCGACCTTGAGCGCGTCGAGCGGCGAATAGACCATGCGCACGTCGCAGCCCTCGGCCTTCGCCTGCAGCAGGCTTTTCTTCGAGCCCGGAACCCGCATGGCGTCGCCGAAGGTCGTGAAGATCATGCCCGGCATCTCGGCGAGCGCGATACAGTCGTCCACGCGCCCCATCGGCAATACGCAGACCGGACATCCGGGACCGTGCACCAGTTCGATCGCGTCGGGCAGCATGGTCTCGATGCCGAACTTGAAGATAGCGTGGGTGTGCCCCCCACAAACCTCCATGATCTGGAGCGGGCGATGGCGGCAGGTATCGATTGCCGCCACCAGCCTGTCGATTTCGTGCAGCAAGGCGCGCGCCTTTTCGGGATCGCGGAATTCATCGACATACTTCATCGGATCACTCCATCTCCCCGGTCAGCCCGCGGCCCGCACCTGCAGATTGCCGCGATCGTCGGCCAGCAGCGTGTGCACGAGGTCCCAGAGAATGTGATAGATGGCGACGTGGCACTCCTGGATGCGGTGGATGCTGTCGGTATCGACCACCAGGCAGTGGTCCAGGCCGATCCGCGCCATCTCGCCGCCGCTGTTTCCGGCCAGCCCGATGGTTCGCATCCCCATTTCCTTGGCTCTCTGGAATGCCCGGACCATGTTTGCCGAATTGCCGCTGGTCGACATGCCGATGAGGCCGTCGCCGGGCCGCCCCTGGGCGATGATCTGACGCGAGAAGATGTGGTCGAAACCGACATCGTTGCCCACGGCCGTCATCATGGTGCGGTCGGAGGTGAGGTCGATCGCCGTCAACGCCGGACGACCGGCGGTTATCGGGTGCAGGAATTCCACCGCGACATGGGAGGCATCGCAACTCGAGCCGCCATTGCCCATGGTGAAGAGGCGGTTGTTGTCCCGGTAGACATCGGCGATCGACCGTGCCGCTGCCACGACCGCTTCGCCGTTGGCGGCGAAGAAGGCGCCGAAGACATCCTGATGATGCGACGCCTTCTGGCGCACGGATTCGACAAGCGCCTCGCTCAGGCCGAGCGGATCCTGCTTCTTGCCGTGCAGGAATGGATAGAGCCCTTCCAGTTCATCATTCGGCATGTCGTCTCTCCTCCCTTTCGCGAAAGGGCCGACCGGTCAGGCCTGGCCGGATTTTCGTATCGCATCCAGTTCCGGTTCGATCTCGCTCAGCTCGGCCAGCAGCGCGAGGGTCGCGGCGGCCTCCGCTTCATCGATGCGGCTCATGGCGAACCCGACATGGACCAGCACCCAGTCGCCGACGCAGTCTTCGATTGGACGGCTGTCGATGACGCACAACAGGTTCACCTCGCGCCGGATGCCCGCGACATCGACGATGCCAAGGGCATTTTCGGCATTCGAGATCGAGACGATCTGTCCGGGAACACCTAAGCACATATCAATCCCCTTCCGTTTCGTGGGGTCTGAGTTGCGATCGAGCGGGCGGCGGCGATCACGGCCTGCCCGAGCGACAGGCCGCCGTCATTGGCGGGAACACGGCGGTGGGTGAGCACCGTCACGTCGAGGTTGGCGAGCCCCCTGACCGTTTCTTCCAGAAGCAGCCTGTTCTGAAAGGAGCCGCCCGAAAGGGCCACGACGCGCGCGAGCCGCCCCTGCCCTTCTTCCTGCAGGAGTGCTCGCGACATCTCGACGATGGCGCCGGCAATGCCGCGATGAAAACGCGCGGCGATGACCGGGCCTGGCGTCGCGCGCTCGAGATCGTCGAGGATTGCGTGCCACAAGGGAGACAGATCGAAGGTCGGCGCGGCGGACCCGGCAGGCTCGCAAGACGTGCGCCGGACCGGGACCGGATATGCCCCGGACCGCGCCAGCGCCGCGTCGTCGACAAGGGCCTCGAGCTCGGTCGCGGCCTGCCCCTCATGGCCCTGCCGATCCCGGCACACACCGATCACGGCGGCGACCGCATCGAACAGCCGGCCGCAGGAACTCGCTTCCGGACTGTTAATTCCCTTGCGCATCATGGCCCGCAGGGTGTCCAGCGGCTTCGTCTCCAGATAGCGGACGAAGTCCAGCCGCGGATGCTGCCGGCGGCAGTGCTCCCAGCCGATCGCCGCCTCGATATGGGCGAAGCCGTTGCGCCATGGCTGGCGCGCGGCCTGCGCGCCGCCCGGCATGGCGATCGCCGGAAAGCTGCCGAGGCGCTCGAAGCCGCGATAGTCCGCGCTCAGGAACTCGCCGCCCCACAATGTGCCGTCGGCACCCATGCCGAGACCATCGAGCGCGATGCCGAGCACCGGCGGCGTATCGAGCGCGACGCCGTTCTCGGCCATGCAACTGGCGATGTGGGCATGATGATGCTGGATCGTTTCGATGCGAAGCCCTGCCTCCGCCGCCAATTCGCGCCCCAGCTTGCCGGAGAGATAATCCGGGTGCATGTCCACGGCGAGCACTTCCGGGACGTGGTCGAAGAGCCTTCCATAAAGCGAAAGCGCCTTGCGATAGTCCTCGAATGTCTCGGCGTCTTCCAGGTCGCCGATGTGCTGCGAAACGATGGCCTGCCGGTCCTTCAGCACGGCAAAGGTGTTCTTGAGCTCGCCCCCCATCGCCAGCAGCGACGGCGTCCGCTCGAAGCCCGCCGGCAGCTTCAGCGGCGCCGGCGCATGGCCACGCGCGCGCCGCAGCACGCGCGCCTCGCCCGCCATGACGCGAACGACGGAATCGTCCAGCCGGTTCTCGATGCCCCGGTCGTGAAACAGGCCGTAGTCGGCGATGGCCGCAAGGTCGCGCCGCGCGGCTTCATTGTCGGTGCATTGCGGCGCTTCGGAGAGATTGCCGCTGGTCATGACCAGCGGCCGCCCGAAATCGCCAAGCAGCAGATGATGGAGCGGCGTATAGGGAAGCATGAAACCAAGCGTCGCCTGCCGCGGCGCCACCGACGCCGCCACGCACTCGCGGCCCGATGCGTGCAGGATGACGATCGGCGCTGCCGTGCCTTTCAGCGCAGCTTCCTCCGCGTCGGTCAGGCTGCAATAGCGGCGGATCACGGCGATATCCCGCGCCATCAGCGCGAAGGGTTTTGCTTCCCGTCTCTTGCGGGCCCGCAGGCGCGCCACGGCCTCGTCGTTGCAGGCATCGCAGGCGAGATGGAAGCCGCCGAGCCCCTTGACGGCAAGGATCGCGCCACGGTCCAGCAGCGCCGCCGCCATGGCGATCGCATCGCCATCCCTGCAATCGACCGCTGCGAATGCGCCGTTCTCGACCCGCTCGAGCCATGCATGCGGGCCGCATACCGGACAGGCAATGGGCTGGGCGTGGAAGCGTCGGTCTTCCGGGTTTCGGTATTCGGCCGCGCAGGCCGGGCACAGGGCGAACCCGGCCATGCTGGTGTTCGACCGATCATAGGGAACCGCCCGCACGATGGACAGGCGCGGCCCGCAATGGGTGCAATTGGTGAAGGGATAGCGATGGCGGCGATCCGCCGGGTCCGCGATATCGCGAAGGCAGGCCGGGCACGTCGCGGCATCGGGAACGATGCCGGTGTGCACCTCGCCGTCACGGCTGGGGAGGATATGGAAGCCGTCCCCGGCGGGAAGACCGGCAGACACCGTCCATTCGACCGCCTCGATGCGCGCAAGCGGCGGCGGCTCCTCCTCGAGGCGTCTCAGGAAGCGGTCGAGATCATCCCCGCCGCCCCAGGCGCGCACCATGACGCCGTCGGCGTCGTTCCAGACCTCGCCCGAAATGCCGCAATCATGCGCCAGCCGCCAGACCGTGGGACGAAACCCGACACCCTGCACGAGGCCGCGCACGCGGATGTTGCGCCCTTCGAACCGTGGATTGGCGGTGGCGGGCATCGCACTCCTCACATGCGGCGGATTCTCATGTAGCGCATGAGGTCGCTGAAATTCATTATGACGATGATGGCGATCACCAGCACGACGATCGCCCAGAAAATCTCCCATCCGCTCATTGCACGTCTCCTGTCATGTTGCGTTCCGCGCCGTGTATGCCCCGCCTCGCAAATTCTTCCGCGAGCAGCCTGCGAACGAGCCGTTCGACAACGGGGATCGCCGCGTCGACGGCGGCCGCGACTTGCGGGCTCAATCCCATATGGCCGGTCTCCTCGTCACCGAAGGTTGCCGGCTCGCAGGCGACCAGCAGGACATCCCGGCACGCGCCGCCCATCGCGGCAACCACCTTGAGGACTTTCGCCGGGTCGAGCGCGTGGAGTTCGAGCACCAGGTCGTGCGGCCCCAGGGGCTCCGACGAAAGCGGGTCCGGCACCACGACGGACACGGTTCCGGGCGCCTCGCCGCGTTGGGCGGTGTCGATCAGGATCGCCGCGTCATAGCCGTCGAGCAGAGCATAGGTGAGGTCGATGCCGCGAATGCCGAAATCCACGACCTCGACGCCGTCAGGCTGCGGCCTCGCCGCCAGCCGCCGCGCGACTTCCGTGCCGAAGGCATCGTCACCCTTGAAGATATTGCCGATGCCGGCGACGAGGATCGCTGTCATGCCTGTGCCTCCTCGCCGAGCACTTCGATTTCTTCCGGCGAGAAGAAGAAGCGATGCCCCGGCATGCGGTCGAAACCGAATTCGCGTCCGGGATCGGCTTCGATGACGACGGCGACATGAATCCTGTCCTCGAAGTCGCGCTCGATCGCTTCGATCACGGCGATCTCGCCCGTCAGGACGATATCCATGACGTCGCCGCCCGGCTTGGGCCGCAGCCGAACGCGACTGCCGACCTTGAGCGCGGCGCTTGCGGCGTCCGGCTGGTCGAGCAGCAGCGCGCCGGTCGTGGACGGTTTGCCGGCTGACGGATCGGATTTCCGCTCGCCCGGACCCATGCCGAAACGCGGATTGCGCATTGTGCCGTGCAGCTTCTGCATGTCGGCGGCGGTCAATGCCTCGGTGCGTTGGAGAAGCGCGCGGGCATGCGCGTCGGTGGCCAGCATCTCGCGCTTTTCCTCTTCGGTCATGGCGAGGATGCGCAGGGTGAGGATTTCGTCGATCTCGGTTCCGTCGAACAGGTCGCCGGGGCTTTCCGGGGCGACCTGCGGGTAGTCGTAGAGGATGATCGGCGACGACAGCACGATGTCGGTGTCGCCCTCCTCGCCGGTGAGCACGGGCCAGGTTCCCCGGTTGTCGCAGGCCGCCGCCGCTTCGGCGAGCGGCTCGGGCGGGTCGAGCAGCGAGATGAACGCGCCGCCTTCGATGCCCAGTATCGTGTGCGTGGAGGCAAAGGCGCGCTGCTGTGCTGCGTCGCGCAAATCCATCCCGAGCGTCTTGCAGGGCGTGAGATTGTCTATCTGCACCGTCAGCCGGAACACCGAAGGCACCAGCTCCTCGGCCGCGATTGCGATCTCGCCCTCGACCTGCGCGCAACTGCGGATCAGCGCGCCGACGACAGGCCCTTCATCAGCCATGCGCAGCGGCTCCAGATCACGCTGGCCGGCAAAGCCGAACGGAACCTTCACAGGGCGCCGGGCCAGCGCGGCGATGGAAAGCGCGGGCACGGCGATATCGCGCTCGATGGCTTCTTCCCACTCCTGGAAGCGCCTTTCGCCGACCTGCAGCGAGGCGACCTTCACATAGGCCGGCTCCCCCTCGGCGGGAGCCTCCATCAGTGGTTCGGTCAGCTTGCCGATCTCCCGCTTGAGGAGATGCAGAAACCGCACATGCACCTCGACCATGGCGTCGCCGTCGCCACGAAGCAGGCATTGCGTGCGCATGGTCGACGCGCTGCTCTTGTCGATTGCCTCATAGTCGCGCGGATAGATGCCGCCAAAGGTCCAGCGCTGCCGGTTCTTCACGCTGGACGGCCGGTACGGATAAAGGATGTAGCCCTCATAGAGGACGGCCCTGACGATGGCATCGACGCGCGCGAGGTTCATGACGCCGGCTCCACGCTATGCCGGTCGAGCAATGCCGCGAGGCACTGCTCCCAACTGATGAAGCCGCCGTCGCGCCGGTGCCGCTCGACCCTGTCGAACAGGTTTCGGTCGAGACACAGCCAGACACCGTTCGGATAGTGCAGGTCCATCATGTCCCGCCAGATGCCGACCGGCAGCCGGTAGCCGGCCTCCGCGCTCCAGGCGATCTGGTCCATCTGCAACGCCCCTGTGGCATCGCGGTAGAAGACCGTGCCGCTGAAGAGAAATGCCAACGGCACCTCGCCCTCCTCCAGTCCATGGAAATATTTGGTGGCGGCGACATTGAAATCGAAGCTACAGGCGACCGGCATGTCGACCGTGCAGCCGGTGTCGAAGGCGGGAACCTGAAGGCTGGTATGCGTCCACAGCAGGCTGCGCAGCGTTTCGCTCCAGCGGCGGCGCTCCCCGAACAGTTCGGAAAGCCGGTCCTGCTCCCGTTCCGTGTAGCGCCGCCGATGCGCATCGATACGGATCTGACACTGGACGAGGACGTTCCGTATACCGGCGCCGGGCGCCTCACCCGCGACGTGAAGCTTGAACACCAGCGTCGGCACGGCCGCGAAGCGCTCGACCTCCACACCCTCCACGGAAAAGGCGAGATCAACCATGGCGCACCTTCGCGGGCCTGCCGCAATCCTCGTCCAGCTCGGCAAAGAACCGGTCGATCGCCTGCCATGCTCGCGCCCCTCCGGAAATGCCACGCCAGTGGGAACGGATCAGCCCGGTCAGCGCATAGCAGCGATCGATAGGCGCGCAATAGTAGTCGCGCGCGCCATTGATGCGGTTGACCAGAAGCGCCTCGACATCTGGCGCGAGCCCGGCCAGTTCCGGATTGTCGGCAACGATCTGCGACCAGGTATCGAGCTTCAGAAGCGATTCCGTCGGGCCGGCGGAGCCGGGATAGAAGGCCAGCACACGCCCCTGCGGCGTGCTTTGGAAGAAAAACGCAAGGCCGATCGGAATGCCCAGGGAATCCCAATCGGCATCGCCGAGCCGGAAATCCGCGAGGATGCGGCCCCGCTCGGGAACCGCGCGAAACTTGCCGTCCCGGCGATGGCCGAGCAACAGCGCGCAGTTGCGGCACACGCACAGCATGCGCCCCTCATTGGGCTCCACCAGATGCTGGTGGCGAGGAGCGATGGGCGCGGCGCACAGCTCGCACAATTCCGTTGCGGTGTGCCGGGCCGCAGGCGGGGTTTTCGCGAAGCGTTGCAGGCTTGCCACCCAGTTTCCCCGTGGCACGACCGTGCGCGCAATTCCCGATCCCGTGGCGTTGGCGTCCACAACTCCTCCTCATGCGCCGCCGCGCCGATCGGCGGCGCTATTCCGCCGCGCTGACCGCAAGGCTGCCTTGCGGGTGCAGCCCCTCGATCGAAATCTCCTCGGCGTCGGGCGCGGCCTCCATGATCGCGTTTTCGATCTCCTCGGGCAGCGTCATCGTCAGCGATGCCCTGGGAGCGGAACCGTCGATATTGCCGACACGCAGGCGAACGGCACCGCGCTCGATGGTCACGACATCGAGCCGAAGCCCGTGGACACCGAGATGCGGCTTGAGCCGATCGACCGCCTTGCGGACCCGCGACTCCATATCCTCCGGGTGCAGGCCGTGCAGGAGCAGCATCGAACCCACCCGGTCGTCGTCGACGAGCCTTGCCATGATGCGGTCGCCGCCCGGCACGCCGGCTATGATGGCCATCAGCCTGGCAAGGCCCAGGCCGTGCAGATCGAGAACCAGCGCCACCAGCTCGCGTGCGGGCTCGGCCGCCGTGGGGTCGGGATGAGCGTCGAGCGCGGCGATCAACTGTTCGAGCCGGCGCACCGATTGATCGATATCGTCATCTACCGGCATGGTTCATGCCTTTCCGACGCCGAACATCGGCGAGTGAGTGACCTCGACCGTCCTGCCGTCGCCGACATACATGTGCACGCCGCAGGGCAGGCATGGGTCGAAGCTGCGCACCGCCCGCATGATGTCGATGCCCTTGAAGGTCTCCGGACCGTTCTCCTCGAAGATGGGCGTGTTCTGGATCGCATCCTCATAGGGGCCCGGCGTGCCGTAGATGTCGCGCGGGGTGGCGTTCCAGGGCGTCGGCGGATAGGGGTGGTAATTCGCGATCTTGCCGTCGCGAATGACCAGATGATGCGAAAGCACGCCGCGCACCGCCTCGTGGAAGCCGCAGCCGATCGCCTCGTCGGGAACCTTGAACTCGGTGAAGGTCCGCGTGCGGCCGGCCTGCACCTCGGCCAACGCCTGCTCGACGAAATAGAGCGCGGCGGCCGCCGCATAGGCCTGGAAATAGGTGCGCGCCCGATCGCGCTCGATGGCGTTGCTCCATTGCGGAATCTTCCAGTCGAGCTTCATCTCGGGCTTCAGCGCCGTCTTCGGCAGGGTGATCTCCACGCTGCTACCGGTCGCCTTGACATAGCCGATGTCCACAAGCCCGGAGAGCGCCGTCGACCACAGCCGCGCCAGCGCGCCGCCGCCGGTGTCGAGCGGCAGGTGATCGTCGGTGCGCTTGTCCAGCCAGCGCGGGCACATCACCCATGAATATTTGTCGTCGAAATCGCGCTTCTGCGGCCGCGGGAACGTCGTCTGGTTCCACGGGTGCTTCATGTCGATCTCGTTGCCGAGCGGGTCGGTCTTGACGAACCGCTCGCCGTGATCCCAGTCGTCGTAGAAGGAGCTGCCGAGCAGGATGCGCATGTTGACGTTGATGTCGACGAGGTCGTTGGTCACCAGCTCGCCGTCGACGACGACGCCCGGCGTGACATACATCGCCCGGCCCCAGTCGCCCATCGTCCTGTAATTGTAGTCGCAGACCGCCGGGTCCTGAAAGGAACCCCAGCAACCGAGCAGGATGCGCCGGCGGCCCACTTCCTCATAGCCGGGCAGCGCCTCGTAGAAGAAGTCGAACAGATCATCGTGCAGCGGCACGCACTTCTTCATGAACTCGCAATAGCGCATCAGCCGGGTCAGATAGTCGGTGAAGACCTGCATGGTCGGCACCGTGCCGACGCCGCCGGGATAGAGCGTGGAGGGATGAACATGACGGCCTTCCATCAGGCAGAACATCTCGCGCGTGTAGCGGCTGACATGCAGCGTCTCGCGATAGAAATCGCCGGTGAAGGGGTTGAGCGCCGTCATGATCTCGCCGATCGTCTTGTAGCCGTGGTCGGCGGCGTGCGGGGCCTCGGTCCGCTGCGCCTTCTCCCAGACGCCGGGGTTGGTCTCGCGCACCATCTTCTCGCAGAAGTCGACGCCGACGAGATTGTCCTGGAAGATGTTGTGGTCGAACATGTATTCGGCCGCCTCGCCGAGATTGACGATCCACTCGGCGATCGCCGGCGGCTTGATGCCATAGGCCATGTTCTGGGCATAGACCGAACAGGTGGCGTGATTGTCGCCGCAGATGCCGCAGATGCGGCTGGTTATGAAATGGGCGTCGCGCGGGTCCTTGCCTCTCATGAAGATGCTGTAGCCGCGGAAGATCGACGACGTCGCATGACATTCGGCGACCACCTTGTTGGCGAAGTCGATCTTCGTATAGATGCCGAGGCTGCCGACGATCCGGGTGATCGGGTCCCAGTTCATGTCGACCATCTGCGGCGGCCGCTTTTTTGTTCCGGTTGCAGACGTCTTCCTGGTAGCGGTTGCAATTGCCATTGGTCGGCCTCCCATCCGAGTGGAGTCAGGCGGTGGCGTCAGTGGGCCGGTTCCTTGTATCCGGTCAGCAGCCTGGTACCGGTGTGGCGCCACTTCGGCTCGTCGTTCAGTGTCGACTGCGTGAGGCGGCGCAAGGAGCGGATCAGCGCGCCATAAGGCCGGATGAGGTTGGTCGACAACACGCCACCCGGCGGCTCGTCCATGAAAGGCATGAACTTGTCGGGGAAGCCCGGCATGGTGCAGCCGATGCAGATGCCGCCGACATTGGGGCAGCCGCCGACACCGTCCATCCAGCCGCGCTTGGGCACATTGCATTGCACGGCCGGCCCCCAGCAGCCGATCTTCACCAGGCAGGTGCGCGCGCCGTATTCCTCGGCGAACACCCCGGTTTCATAGTAACCGGCCCTGTCGCAGCCCTGATGCACGGTCTGCTCGAAGAGCCATTTGGGCCGGCCAGCCGGATCAAGCGGAATGACCGGCGCCAGGCCTGAAAGCTCGCGCAGCAGATAGAGCAGCGTTTCCATGAAGTTGTCGGGCTGGACTGGGCATCCCGGAACGTTGACGACGGGCAGCCCCACCTTGGATTTCCAGTCCCAGCCGAGATAGTCGTTGACACCCATGCACCCTGTCGGGTTGCCCTTCATGGCATGGATGCCGCCATAGGCCGAGCAGGTTCCCGCCGTGACGATGCCCAGCGCGTGCGGAGCGAGGCGGTCCAGCCACTCGGGAATGGTGATCGGCTGGCCGGTCTTCGGATCGGTCCCGAACGCCGCCCAGTAGCCATCGCCGCTGAGGTTCTCGTTGGGGATAGACCCCTCCATCACCAGCACGAAATTGCCCAGCTCGTCGCGCGCCGCGGCATGGAAGGGCTGCATGAATTCGTCGCCGACCTCATAGGCCAGAACCGGATTGTGCAGATGAACTTTCGGCAGGCCGGGTATGGCGCCAAGCACGACTTCCTCGATGCTGGGCTGTTGCGCGGCCGTGATAGACACCGAATCCCCGTCGCATCCGAGGCCGCCCGTGATCCACAATATATGGAGTTCCTCGATTGCGGGATGGTGTTCGGTCATCCTTCCGGGGTCCGGCTGGTTGCCGTCATCATGCGCAGGCGTCTTGACGTCCATATCGCCCTCCCGGGCTCGGCAAGGCCGCGATCGCCTCACCATGGCTTGGTACGATGGCCTGATACTTGACCGGCCTTAACGCCCCCGCGGAAGAGTGGTTCCCGGTTTCGCAAAATAACGCCGTTTCCGGTTTTTCCGAAAATTGACCACGCGGCGAGAAGGTCCAATATGACTTGAACATGCGCAATATATACGTTGGAAATTACATACGATACTTCCGAGAACACATGCTGACCCCACGCGATAGTGCGGCTTCGCCAGCCCATGAACCGGATGAGAAAATGGTCTCCGGGGCCAACCGAAAGCGGTGGGCCGGCGCCTGTCAGAGGCGCCTTGCCTGCAGCTTGTCATAGCCCTTGGCGCGGTAGACCACCGTCGATATGATCCAGCTCGCCAAGAATATGCCGACGACGGCGTAGCCGAAATTGGCGAGGTTTTCGTTCATCGCGTCGACGAAGCTCCAGAACCCGCCCTCGAGGCCGAGCTTGCCCGCGATAAGCCCGAGCGCCTCCAGGCCGCCGATGAAGATCGCGACGGCTACGGAAGCCGCTGTGATGGTGAGGTTGTACCAGAGCTTGCGCATCGGGTTGACGAAAGCCCAGCCATAGGCGCCGGTCATCAATACGCTGTCCGTCGTGTCCATGAGCGACATGCCGGCGGTGAACAGCGCCGGGAAAATCAGGATGGTCCAGAACGACATGCCTTGCGACGCCTGGGTGGCGGAAATGCCCAGCAGGCCGATCTCGGTGGCCGTGTCGAAACCCAACCCGAACAGGAAGCCTATCGGATACATGTGCCACGACCGCGAGACGACGCGAAAGATCGGCCGGAAGACACGCGCGATGAGGCCGTGGCCGGCGAGCAGCGCGTCGAGATCCTCGTCGACGATCTTCTCGCCCGCCCGCGCCCGGTTGAACGCCGACCAGATGCCTTTGAGGATGAACAGATTGGCAAGACCGATGACCAGCAGAAACAGCGCCGACACGGCCGTGCCGATCACGCCGCCGATGTCGTGGAATGCCTCCAGCCGGCTCTGCATCGCTGCCGCGGTCGCGGCTATGGCCAGCGAAGCCAGGATGACGATGGTGGAATGCCCGAGCGAAAAGAAGAAGCCCACCGAATAAGGTGCCTTGCCTTCCTGCATGAGCTTGCGCACGACATTGTCGATGGCTGCGATGTGATCCGCGTCGAAGGCATGCCGCAGGCCGAACATATAAGCCAGCAGCGCCGTGCCAAGCAGCGCTGGCCGGTCCCGAAACTCGGACCATGCCCAGATCCAGACGGCCGCATTGACCCCGATCAGGAAGGCATAGGTCATGGCCGCCTTGCGCCTGACATGGGAAGGCTGGTCATCAAACGGGTTCGTGAACACGACTTTCCCTCCCGGCTCGTGCATTTTGCAGCCAGACGGAATCGGCTGGCGTCGCACAAATGCGGCTAAGAAAATCAAGCGCGAGCAGCGGGGACCACGTTCGTCAGAACGCCCGCTGCTCTGGCGATCTCGCCTGCACGGAACTAGGGCAACCATTGCGGGTGGGAAGCCTCCAATGGTTGAAGCCGAGAAGCCTTTCCGGATTTCTTCGCTATACGATGACTTGAACTTTTGCGTTGCCGACCAAAGCCCCGTCACCTCTTCCGGGGTGAAAACCAGACGACAACAACACCGGGCAATGAACTTGCTGTTCCCGGCAGTGCGGTGCACCCCCAGTCCGGTCGAAGATTGCAGTCGGGGCCGGCGCGGCCTCGCGGCGCCGGCCCCGATCGTCATTCGCCGCGCATGGCGGCCTGAAACGCAGGAAGGTGCTTCTTCTGCGCTTCCAGCATGCGCTCGCGGTAGGCGCCGTAGATCATGTCCGTGTCGTGCAGCGTCACGCCGGCTATGGTCGGCGAGGCGAAGACCGGCAGCTCGATCCCCCGCTTCGAAAGGGCGTCGGCAGTGCGCGCGATCAGCTCATGGGCCATGGTCATGGCCAGAACCGTCGAGGAACCGGAAACCGGCCGGCTCCAGCCCTCGATCGGCACGATCGCATCCTCGATCGGCGAGCAGGTGTCGATGACGAGGTCAGCCGCGTCGGCAAGCCGCTTGCCCGAAGAGTGCGTGGCCGGCTTGTCGAGATTGTTCGTGCTGGTCACAGCCACGACGAAAAGCCCGCGCTTCCTGGCGTAGAGGGCCGTGTCGATGCCCGAGGCATTGCGGCCGCTGTGACCGAAGATGATGATCGAGTCGCCCTCGTTGAGCGGCTGGTGGTCGAGGAACTTGTCAGCGTATTTTTCGGTGCGCTCCAGCCACAGCAACTCACGCACGCCGCCGGCGCCCAGCACATTGTGCCACATGACCCGCGGATCGGTGAGCGGATTGAAGCCGACATAGGAGCCGTAGCGGGGGAACACCTCCTGGCATGGCAGAACCGAATGGCCGGAGCCGAACAGATGGACCAGACCGCCATTCTGAAGCGTATCCGCAAAGCGGCCGGCGGCTTGCTCGAAGGCTGCGGCATTGGCTTTCGATGCCTTCTCGATAAGGGCGACGAGGCGAGGTATGTAGAGATCGGACACGGCAAATGCTCCTGGCTTGCTGTCAGCTTCGGGGATTGGATGGAACGCGGCCTGCGCGCAGCGTCGAGCGGATTTCGTAACGATCGCCGCGCATGATGGACACCGTATATTCGAAGGGGCCGCGTTGGTCGGTCGTGATGCGCTCGACGATGAAAGCCGGAGTGCCTGCAGCTAGGTCGAGCAACTCAGCGTCCTCTTCCGGCACGGTGCCGACGCGGTAGCTTTCCTGGGCTTCAACCGGGACGATCCCGTAAAGGCGCTCCAGCGCCTCGTAGAGCGAGCCCTGGAACAGGCCGGAATCGAGAAACCCCGGCACCCGCGCGCCGGAAAGCTGCGCCGTCTGGATGCCGATCGGTTCATCATTGCCGAGCCGCAGGCGCCGGATGCGCACGACCGGATCGCCTTCCTCAATCTGCAACGCCGCCGCGGTGGCGGCATCGGCCTTCATCAAGCCGCAGTCCAGAATGCGTGACCCCACGGAAACGCCGATGTTGTGCATCTCCTGCGTAAAGCTCGTCAACTCGCGCGTCCCGGCGACGAGGGTGGTCGAGCGCACGAAGGTGCCGCGCCCGTGTTCGCGTCGCAGCAGGCCGTGTTCTTCCAGGTTGCGCAGCGCATGGCGCAGCGTGATGCGGCTGACGCCGAACAGCGCACACAGCCGGTCTTCCGCCGGTATCTGGTCGCCGGTGCTCCATTCGCCGCTCTTGATAATGGCGCGGATCGCTTCCTCGACCTGGAACCAGAGCGGTTCCGGGCGCCGTCGATCCGGTTGCTGGAAGCTCGCGGCCATCATCCTATGTGCCTCCAGTCCGGTCCGGCGGCACCCGCCAGCGCGGCCCCAACCAGACCGGCACGGGAGCCGAAGGCACCGGGCCTGATGTCGATGCCGCGCAAATGCGGCGGCAATTGTCTTCTCAGCGCATCGAGCAAGGCGGGGCCGGCCACATCCAGCGCATCGGCAAGGCCTCCGGAAATCAGGATCACCTGTGGATCGAGCAGGCCCACCGCGCCGGCCAGCGCAACGCCAAGCCGACGCATCGGCATATCGAGCGCCGCGAGCGCTTCCGCTTTGCCCGCACGGGCCGCGTCGACCAGGGCGCGGCCGTCAGCCAAACCAAGGTCATGGGCGATCCTGTCCAGCGCGCGGCCCGATGCATTGCGCTCCAGCCAGCCACTGCGATCCTCCCCGGCATCTTCCGGATCGACGCAGGCCCAGCCGAACGAGCAGGCGCCGCCCTGGCTGCCGGAAATGATACGGCCGCCAGCGAGAACCGCCGAGCCAATTCCCGTGCCGATCGCCAGCAGAAGAGCATCGGAAAGTCCGCGCGCGGCCCCCTCGCTCGCCTCCGCCAACATGGCGATCTGCGCATCATTGCCACATGCGACGCACAGGCCAGGAAACAGCGCCTGCAGGTCCTGTCCATCCAGATAGGGCAAGTTGGGTATCCAGCGGCAGCGCGTGCCTTCGACAAGTCCGGGAACCGCGATGCCCAGCGCCTCGGCATTGCCGATTTCGGCGCAGAGCCCGCCGATACGGGTCACAAATTCTTCGAGGCTTGCGGGGGCTGCGTCGCGGGCAACGGGCTTAAGCCTCGAAACGTCACCGTCGTAGACGGCTGCGCGCATATTCGTGCCACCGAGATCGATGGCGAGCGTGCGCGTCAGAGGCATGACGGATCGTAGCCCCGAGCGGTGGTGGGCCGCGAAATGCGTGCGGTCAGCGACGGTCTTGATCTCGCGATCAACTTTCCCGCTGTGCGACAAGCTGCTTGTCTTGTCATCACAGGACGTCCGGATTCCGCGCTGGTATCAGAGGTTGAGTATCCATACCATAAATTCATTATAATGACTTTGACGTATCTGCAAGCAGATTTCCGGAAATAACCCGGCTGGAAGAGCGAATGGCATTCGGCTAGAGCTCTGTTTTTAAAGCATGAAGACATGCAGAGGCGCAACCGTTTCCGTTGCGGCGTACCAGACGCTGCGAAGTTAGCGCTTGCATAGACATCCAAACTCATCATAACGTCATGCCATCCACAGTGTCCGATGGGAGGATGGGATGACTATGGCGTGGACCTCGAAGATTGCGCTGGCAGCGGGCATCGCAATCCTGCCTGCTTCGGCATGGGCCGAAACGATCAACATTTCATATCTGACGCATTGGTCGCCCGAGACGGTCGATCTTCTGGAGGCCGCCGCGAAAGATTATTCGAAGGACCATCCTGATGTTGCAGTGACCGTGCGCGCCGTTCCCTTCGGCGATCTTCTCACGACGCTGCGCTCGCAGGGTGGCAGCGCCGATGGCCCCACCATTGGCGGCATCTACGACCTGTGGCTGCCCGAACTGGCGCGCGACAAGCTCGTGGCTCCGGCACCGGAGGCGGTGGCGTCGGAAGTCAGGCAGGCGTGGCCGGCCGGCGTCGTCAGCGCGGCCTCTGTCGATGGAACGCTCTACGGCATCCCAAACGAGATCGACGTCTATGCGCTGAACTACAACAAGGACCTGTTCAAGGAAGCAGGTATCGAAGCCGCGCCCAGGACATGGGATGAACTTCGGGAAGCGGCAGCGAAGCTCACCAGGAAGGACGCCGGCCAGCAGGGTTTCGGCATGATCAATTCCTGGGCGGCGGGCGTCGTGCATCCCTTCGCCTCCCTGCTGGTTTCCAATGGTGGCGACCTGGTGAAGGACGGCAAGCCTGCGCTGGACAGCAAGCAGGCCGGCGAGACCTTCGAGTTCTATGAGGGCCTCATCAAGGACGGCGTCAGCGACCCCTCCATGGCAACCGCGGACGCCAACACCACCGGCCCCTTCCTCGACAACTTCGTTTCCGGCAAGACCGGCATGATCATCATGGCCAACTGGTGGGAAAGCGCGCTGAAGAGCGGCATGGGAGACAAATTCTCCAACATCGCCACGGCCCCTATTCCCGTGGGCCCAAGCGGCGACAAGCCCCATTCGATCTCCTATTCCTGGATGACCGTGGTCAATGCCAAGGCCGGCGAGGCCGAGCAGAAGGCGGCATGGGATTTTCTTGCCTGGCTGAACAGCCCGCAATCCGGCAAGAACGGCGCCTCGGCTATGTCGGACATATTGATGTCCATGGGTATCCTGCCTTCGCGCAGCTCGGACATCGAGGCCCACAAGGACAAGCTCGGCTCGGAATTCCTCTCCGGCTATGTCAGCGTGCTGGCCGATGCCAAGCCGTTCCCGGTGGTGCTCGGCGGCCAGGAATTCAGCGAGTCTCTGCAACAGACCCTGGAAGCCCTGCAGTATGGCCAGCTTTCGGCCAAGGATGCGCAGGCGAACGCGCAGACCGATGCAACCTCCATTCTGGAACGTGCCGCCAAATAGGGTGGATAGCCGGCTTGAAAGGCAGCAGCTTGGAACCTGAACCATGAAGGGTGGCTATCGCGCTTCGGCGGGCATCATGCTGGCGCCCGCCGTGACGCTGATCGGCGTCTTCATCCTGATCCCGATGCTGCTGACCGTCTGGCTGTCCTTTCAGGACTGGTCGACGCAAACGCCGTTTTCCAGCGCAAGCTTCATCGGCATCGACAATTTCCGCGAGATCTTCGGCCCCACATCCATCGGTCGCGATTTCAAGGGCGCGCTTGTCAATACCGCGATCTACACTGCGTTGTCGGTGATGTTCATCCTGCCGCTTTCGGTGCTGTTCGGGCTCCTGGTCTACCAGCGCGATGTCGCTGGCGGCACGGCATTGCGGACGATTCTGTTCTCGACCTACATGGTGCCGATGATCGCGGTGGCCCTTGTTTGGTCGAAGCTCTATTCGCCTTCGGAGGGCCCGATCAACCAGATGCTCGGGCTGGTGGGCATCGGCCCTCAGCCCTGGCTATCCTCGCCGCGATCGGCATTGATCTCCATCGTCTTCCTCAATGTCTGGCAACAGGTCGGCTATTTCACCGTGCTGGCGATTGCCGGCCTCACCCAGATTCCGGGAAGCCTTTATGAGGCGGCAACGCTGGACGGCGCCAGCCGCACCGAACAGTTCCGTTTCATCACCCTGCCGTTGCTGCACAGAACGTTGCTGTTCAGCGCGGTCATCGCCATCATCAACGCCGTGCAGGTGTTCGAGCCGGTGGCGCTGATAACACAGGGTGGACCGGTGGGCTCCACCAATGTGCTCACCTACCACATTCGCCGTGTGGGCATCGAGCGGGCACAGGGCGGCTTGGGGTCGGCCATGGCGGTGATGCTGATGCTGGCGTTGATCGTGGTCGTATGCGCGCTGTTCGCGTTCCTGAACCGCAAGGACGGCGAATGAAAAATCGGATTAGCCGCCTTTCGCGCCGAGGCTTGACGGGACACAAGGCGCTGATCGGCACATTGATGCTGCTGGTCGCCATCGCGTCCGCCTTTCCGCTGGTCTGGATGGTTCTTTCCAGTCTCAAGACGCCGGCCGAAAGCATGCAGGTGCCGCCCGTGTGGATACCACGCGCCCCCAGTCTCGAGGCTTACGAAAAGGTCTCCGGCGTCATCAATGTCAGCCGCTCGATGTGGAACTCGCTGTTGATCGCCTCGATCACCACGGCCGGCATCCTCGTGACCAGCATGATGGCCGGCTACGCCTTCGCCAAGTACCGCTTTCGCGGGCGCACGCTGGTGTTTTCGCTGCTGATCGGCACCATGTTCCTGCCGCCCATCGTGACGCTCATCCCGCTCTACCGCGTCATCGGCTCCATCGGACTCAATGCCAGCCTGGCGGGCGTCATCCTGCCCAACCTTGCCAATGCCTTCGGCATATTCCTCATGCGGCAGTTCATCGCCGGCGTTCCGGATGACCTTATCGACGCGGCGCGGGTCGACGGGGCATCTGAACTGCTGATCCTGTTCAGGATCGTGGCGCCGAGCGTGGCGCCGGCCATCGCGGCACTGGCGCTGTTTGCCTTCGTCTACCACTGGAACAGCTATCTGTGGCCCCTGACGGTGCTGCAAGGCAATGCGGACGCCTATCCCATCGTCATAAGCCTCAGCCGGTTGCTTAGCTACAATCGCGGTGCGATGAACACCGGGCTGGTCATGGCCGGCGCAACGCTCGCGGTCCTGCCGCCGCTCGTCCTGTTCGTGTTCCTGCAGCGCTTTTTCGTGGATTCGATCGTCAGTTCGGCGGTGAAGGGATAGGAGTTGGCGAGTTCGACGCTGTTAACGTGAAGCTGTAACCCAACCGGCCGCATGGGTGCTACCGGCACAGTCTATCCGGCTGCGCACCACGCATCCTGACCCGCTGCCCAGTAGGCTCATGCGCCTGGCCGAGCTATCCGGCGAGTAAGCCAGTCGGGGTCCATTTCAGGAACGGATTGCAGGAGTTGCATTGTGTACGCATTCGTTGGTCGAGCAAAGATGTCTTCGGCGTTTCCAACCTCAACGATGCGGCCATGTTGCATTATCACAATCTCATCAGCGATTGCCCTTACGGTTGCGAGATCGTGCGTAATGAACATTAGCGCAAGGTTCTCCTCTCCCTGTATCCGCGCCAGCAGTTTCAATATCTCTGCTGCGACGAGTTGGTCGAGCGCCGACGTTACCTCATCGCAGATAATCAGTTTGGGCTCCGCGGCCAGAGCCCGCGCAATGCCGATACGCTGCTTCTGCCCGCCCGACAGCTCACCGGGCGACCTATCCATATAGACGGCTGGATCGAGTTCGATCTGCTCAAGAAGCTTGGCAATGCGCTGCTCTTTTTCGCGGCCTCTGAGACCGAGATAGAATTCCATTGGCCGCCCGACAATGTCCCTGACGCGCTGCTTCGGGTTAAGAGCAGTATCCGGCATCTGATAGATCATCTGGATGTGGCGCAAATCCTCTCGCGTTCGAGACAGAAAAGCTCCCGCCAGCCTGCGCCCTTCGAATAGCACCTCGCCGCGCGTTGGTTTGAGGATGCCGCTGATGACACGCGCCGCCGTGGATTTTCCGGAGCCGGACTCGCCAACAACCGCCACGGTCTGGCCGCGATGAATGTCGAACGAAACATCCTCCAGCACCTTCGCCGCGCCGTAGGTAGCCTCGATACCTGCAAGGCTGAGCACCGGCCGAGTGTCGCCGCTATTGGCTTGACGTTGCGGGCGTTCCAGCGCACGAACTGCCCAAAGCGACCTTGTATATTCCTCCTGCGGCGCGGAAAGCATGGTGCGTGTTTCGGCGGTTTCGACAACGAGGCCGTGCTTCAGCACCGTGATGCGGTCGGCCATCTGGGCGACGACGGCGAGGTCGTGGCTGATGTAGATCGCCGCCGTGCCGAACTGTTCGACGATGTCGCGGATCGATGCAAGCACCTCGATCTGCGTGGTGACGTCGAGCGCCGTGGTCGGCTCGTCGAAAATGATGAGATCCGGCTTGCAGGCCATGGCCATCGCCGTCATGGCCCGCTGCAACTGGCCGCCCGAGACCTGGTGTGGATAGCGAAAGCCGATACCCTCCGGCTGCGGCAGGCGCATCTTGCGGTAGAGCTCGATAGCCTCCGCCTCGGCCTTTGCGCGCGGCATCACCTTCTTGACGACCGGGACCTCGCAATGCTGGTCGATGAGCTTGTGCGCCGAGTTGAACGAGGCGGCCGCGGACTGGGCAACATAGGCGATCCGCTTGCCGCGGAAGTCGCGCCGGACGTGCTCGCCACAGCGGGTGAGATCGATGCCGTCGAAGTCGACGGAGCCGGAGGTGATGCGGCAGCCGTCGCGGGTGAAGCCCATCGCCGCAAGGCCGAGAGTGGACTTGCCGGCACCCGATTCACCGATGAGGCCGAGAACTTCGCCGCGCGCGAGGTCGAGGTCGACGCCGTCCACCAGTCGCGTCCAGCCGTTCGAAGATTTTCCCTCGATCCGCAGATCGCGGATCGTCAGCAAAGGAGAGCGATCTTTCCCAACAGTCTTCATGGGTCAGTCCTTCAATCCGCTCGAGCGATGCAGCATCCAGTCGACCACGAAGTTGATCGACACGGTCAGCAGCGCGATCGCCGCGGCCGGCAACAGCGGGGTGATGTCGCCGAAACTGATGAGCGTTGCGTTTTCCTTCAGCATCGAGCCCCAGTCGGCGGTCGGCGGCTGGATGCCCAGGCCGAGGAAGGAGAGTGCGGCGATGAACAGGAACACGAAGCAGAAGCGCAGGCCGAATTCTGCAACGAGGGTGGAGGCGATGTTCGGCAGCACTTCCCTCACGACGAGCCAGCCAAGGCCTTCTCCGCGCAGGCGTGCGGCCTGGATATAGTCCATCACCACGACCGATTGGGCCGAGGCGCGGGCAAGGCGGAAGACCGGCGCGACATAGATCAGCGCGATGACCAGCACCATGCTCGCAATCGAGGCGCCGACGATGGTGAGCAGCATGAGCGCCAGGATCAGCGAGGGGATCGCCATGATCACGTCGATGATGCGCGACAGAAGGCGATCGGTCATGCCGCCGACCACGGCGGCCACGATGCCGAGCAGCGAGCCGACGGTAAACGCGATGGCCGTCGTCAGCAGCGCAAGGCCCACCGTGTTGCGCGTGCCGTAGATCAGGCGGGAGAACATGTCGCGGCCGAGATTGTCGGTGCCGAGCAGGAACTGGCTGCTCCACGGCTCGTACTGTTCGCCGACGACCGCGGTCTCGCCATAGGGGGCGATGACCGGCGCAAGGATCGCGATCACTGCCACCAGCAGGATCACGGCCATGCCGAACAATGCGGTATAGGGGGCGGTTCTCAAGGTCTGAAAGAAGCGTGTCACGGCCATTACCTCCGTTCGCCCATGAGACGCGGGTTGGTCACGATCGACAGCACGTCGGCAATGAGGTTGAGCAGGATGTAGGCGGCAGCGAAGAGCAGGCCGACCGATTGGACCACCATGACGTCGCGATGCGTCACGGCATCGACGAAGAGCTGGCCGAGGCCGGGATAGACGAACACGACTTCAACGACCACGACTCCCACGACGAGATAGGCGAGATTGAGCGCCACGACATTGATGATGGGCGCGAGCGCATTTGGAAGCGCGTGATAAAGGATGACGCGCAGCCGGCTCATGCCCTTCAGCCTTGCCATCTCAATGTAGGGGCTCGCCAGCACGTTGATGATCGCGGCACGGGTCATGCGCATCATGTGCGCCATCACCACCAGCACCAGAGTGAGGGCGGGCAGGAAGGAGCGGTAGACAAGCTCGCCGAACGCCATGCCGGGGTCGATATTCGACAGCGACGGAAACAGCGCCACGCGCACCGCGAGAAACAGGATCAGCACATAGGCGACGAAGAATTCGGGCAGCGACACCCAGATCAGCGCCACCACGTTGCAAAGGCGGTCGAAGATCGAGTTGCGGTAGAGCGCAGCCAGTATGCCGAGCGTCAGCGCCAGCGGAATCGACACGGTGGCGGCAAAGGCGGCCAGGAACATCGTATTGCCCAGCCTGACCGACAGGAGTTCGGAAATCGGCCGATTGTTGGCGAGCGACGTGCCGAAATCGCCCTGGACCGCACCGAGAAGCCAGTGGAAGTAGCGCTGGACCGCAGGCTGATCGAGCCCCAGCTCGTGCCGGAACGCGGCGACGGTCTCGGGCGTGGCGGACTGACCCAGGATCTCTTGTGCGAGGTCGCCCGGCAAGAGTTCCACGCCGACGAAGATCAGCGCCGAAACCACGAGCAGCGTGATGACGCCGAGCGCCAGCCGCTCTCCCACAAGAATCCAGATGCGTCCCATGCCACCTCCCTGGCTTTGGTTGGGATGCCGGTTTCTCCCCACCGTCATCCAATGACTCTGCCGGGAAGCGTGGCTTCCCGGCAGAGTGCATGTCGTGCCTTTTAGGCCATCCACCAGCGCTCGACAAAGCGCAGGCTGTCGAGGTTCCACTGCTCGCTCAGCTCACCGTGCTGGATCTGGTCGCGCAGCGCGAAGACATACTGGCCGAACATCGGGATGAGCGCGCCGCCGTCGTCGCGGCACAGGCGCTGCATCTCGGAGTACATTTCCGCGCGCTTGTTCTGGTCGATCTCGGCGCGGGCCTCGAGCAGCAGCGTGTTGAAGCGCTCGTTCTGCCACTTGGTGTCGTTCCACTCGGCGTCCTTGGAATAGCCGGCGGTGAACATCCAGTCCGGGGTCGGACGGCCACCCCAGTAGCTGTGCAGAACGGCTTCACGAGCCACACATTGGACCAGTAGCCGTCGCTGGGCTGACGGACGACCTCGATGTTGATGCCGGCCTTCTTCGCCTGCTCGGCATAGAGCAGCGAAGCATCGACCGCCTTCGAAGGCAGCCTCGGAGGTGAACAGCTGAACGTCGAGGCTGGAAAGCCCCGCCTGCTTCAGGTGGAACTTGGCCTTTTCCGGATCATAGGCGCGCTGCTCGATTGCCGGATCGAAGAAGGGCATCGACTTGGCGACCGGGTGGTCGTTGCCGACCGTGCCGTAGCCGCGCAGGATCTTCTCGACGAGTTCCTCGCGGTTGATCGCCAGCTTCAGCGCGGTGCGGACGTTGCGGTTGTACTTGGAGCGCACGATGCGCACTATCCGTCGAACGATCCCGCCCGATAGACCTCGTTTCCGGAAACCAGCGTGAGCAGCACGCTGGTTGCGCCGATTTCGTGGCTGGGGCAGCTGAAAATATCCCGGTCCAGGATGATGAGGTCGGCCTGCTTTCCAACGCCGAGCGTGCCGGTGCCGCCGGCGCGCCAGGCTGCTGCGGCAGCGGCGAGCGTGTAGCCTCGCACGCATTCCTCGATGGTCATGCGCTGCTCCGGATGGAAAACCGGCGATGACGGACGGCCGGGCGGCTGCCTGGTGACGCCGGTTTCCATGATCTCGAACGGGTTGAGGGTCGACACGCCCCAGTCGCTGGAGAGCACGCAAGAGGCCCCGGCATCGATGAGCGAACGGAAGGCATACATGAGCCGACCACGCTCGGAGCCGACCATCGGCATGGCGACGTCGCAGACGGACGGTTCGTGGCGGGCCCATAGAGACTGGATGTTTGCCATTGCGCCGAGCTCGCGAAAGCGGGGAATATCCGCCGGGTCGATGCACTGGATATGTGCGATCTGATGAAGGCTGGGCCATGCGCCGTTGAGACGCCGCGCATGCTCCAGCCCGTCCAGCGAAGCCCGCACGGCGGCGTCGCCGATGGCGTGGACATGGATCTGGAAGCGGGCGGCGTCGAAGGCGGCGAACAGCGCCTTCATGTGGTCGAAATCGAACATCAGCGGCGCGTTTCCGCCCGCCGCATCGGAATAGGGCTCCAGCATGGCGGCAGTACGGTTCTCCAGCACACCGTCGAGAAAGAACTTGGCCGAATGGATGGCAAGCATGTCGCCGGCGCTCTCGGCCCGCATCTCCGACAGGCGCGCGATCGCATCCGCCACGCCCTCGTGCGGATGCACCTTGGCGGTCGCGCCGACGCGCACCGTCAACCCGCCTTCCCGGTCGAGCCTGCGATAGACCCTGGCATGGCGCTCCTCCACCGAGGCGTCGATGATACCCGTGATGCCGTGGCGGTTACACAAGGCTTGCCCGTAGCGAACGCCCTCGGCGAAGTCATCCTCGGACGGCCTGGGCATGCGTTCTTCGGCCCAGTCCATCGCGCTCTCGTACAGCATGCCGGTCGGCTCGCCGTTCCGGTCGCGTACGAACTGCCCGTTGAGCGGATCTGGCGTCCCGCGGCGAAGCCCGATCCTTTCGCAGGCCAGGCTGTTGATGCAGGCATTGTGCCCGTCGGAGGACACGATATAGCATGGCCTGTCCGGAACGGCCGCGTCCAGCACATGGCGGTCCAGATTGTCTTCCGAAAAGATGCCGCTGTACCAGCCGCCGCCATTGACCCAGCCGTTGCCCTTGCCCGCCTCGTCGCGCAAGACCTTCTGCAACGCTTCCACTGTCCGCACGCGGGTCAGGTCCGCGGTTTGCGCGAACCTCTGCCCTCCATCCTGCAGGTGAATGTGAGTATCCTGAAAGCCGGGGAGAACCAGGCGGCCGCCGGCATCGACCACCCTGGTGCCCGGTCCCCTCGCATGCGCCATGTCGTCGTTGCTTCCCAACGCCAGGACACAACCGTCCTTGATGGCAAGAGCCTGCGCCTTCGGTACGAGGCCGTCCATGGTGCGGATGTCGGCGTTGCGGACAATCACATCGGGCGTCGTCAAGGTTCCTCCATTCGGGCCGCCGCCCCGACTGTCGGCCGGGCGGGTCCCGCTGAAAAATCGCCGTGGTCAAGGACGCTGACGGGCGACGGGTGCGGTCTCTCGCGCAGCAGGCGGCCGAAAGAGGCACGGACCACAATACGGTACTCATGCCAGAATTTTGATTGTCCGGTCAATCATAAATCAAACATGACTGCGCCTCCCGGCACGATGCGCGAACGCACGAAGACCACCACTCAGGCCGATGTCCGCTTTTCCCGCAATGCATCGAGCGTGCGGTCGACCGCGGTTTCGAACGCCTTCAGCGTCGCCGTCAGGCAGGTCTCGTCATGTGCCGCCGAGACGAACCAGGGCTCGCGGGAATCCGGCTCGCACAGGACCCCGAGATCGTGCAGGAACTGCGCCATCGTGTCGTAGAAGGTGTAGTCGCTCTTCTTCCAGTCGCGATAGTTCTGCGGCGGCGTCTCCGCGAAGAACAGGCCGCCCATCGAGGGATGCCCGACGAAGGAATGAGCAATGCCGCGCGCCCTGAGAATGGCCGAGATGCCCGACTGGAGAGCCGTGCCGTAGGCCGCGATATCGTCCAGCGCAGATGTCTCGTCGAGGATCTGCAACGTGGTCTCGGCCGCCGCCATCGAGACCGAATGGGCGGTATAGGTGCCGCCATGCGCGACCCCGTCGCCGACACGTCTCATGATCTCGGAGCGCCCCGCCAGAACCGAGATCGGATAACCGTTCGCGACCGCCTTGGCGAAGGTGCAGAGGTCCGGCTTGACGCCGTAGAGCGACTGCGCACCGCCCCTGGCGACCCGGAAGCCGGTCTTGACCTCGTCCATAATCATGACGACGTCGTACCGGTCGCAAAGAGCGCGCACATCCTGGACATACTGGCGGTTGGCGGCGATGCTGCAGCAATTGCCCAGAATGGCTTCGATCAGCAGCGCCCCGATTTCATTGCGGTGCTTCTTCAACACATCTTCGAGCCTGTTGGCGTCGTTCATCGGCACCGAATGGACCAGGCGCTTCAGCAGCGAGGGCACGCCCTGGCCATAGGGCCGCAGCTCGGGCTCGCCCTGCCCCGGCTCCCAGTCCTCGACGGAGGAATACCAAAGCGCCGCATCGAACAGGCCGTGATAGCCGCCCTCGACGACGATGTAGGAATCGCGCCCGGAATGGGCGCGAGCCAGACGCAGGGCCGCCATCACGGCCTCCGTGCCCGAGTTCGAGAAGCGGACCTTCTCGGCGGCCGGAACCATCTTCGAGATCCGCGCCGCGACGGTGTATTCGCGCTCCGTCGCCAGGGCGAACACCCCTCCGACCCTCATGCCTTCCATCGCGGCCCGGTCGACCCGCTCGTCGGCATAGCCCAGAATGGCCGGGCCATAGCCAAGGCGGTAGTCGATATATTCGTTGTCGTCGATGTCCCACAGGCGCGCGCCCTTGCCGCGCTTCACGTAGATGGTCTTGTCGTCGCCCCAGTAGCGGAAGTTGGACGAGACGCCGAGCGGCAACCTCGTCACCGCCTTGCGGAACTGGGCGTTGCTGTTCTTCAACGATCGCATGACCGCCTCCTCTCATATGGTGGAAGAGGGTAATCGCAAGCCGCAACGAGTCAAGAAATAATTTGAGCGCTCATATTTATTATGATTGTAAGTATATGATTTTATGTAATTATTTCTTTATGCATTTCTCCTTGAATGGAAACGGTCCGGTGTTAGGATAGGCCCATGACTCGAGCTCGCCAGCCACGTCTCAGCCGCGCCGCGAACACGGTGTTCCGCCGTCAGCAGATCATCGACGCCACCCTGGAATCGGTGAGCACCGTGGGCTTCGCCGAAACGACCATCGCCAAGGTGGCGGCCATCGCCGGCCTTTCGCAGGGCATCGTCGTCTTCCGCTTCGGCACCAAGGAGGAGCTTCTGGTCGAGGCGCTGCGATACCTTGCCGAAGAGTACCGGCAGGCGTGGACGGAGGCGCTGGAAGCGAGCGGGCCGGACCCGATCAAAAGGCTGTGCGCCATCGTCGATGCGGATTTCCAGCCGAAGCTGATCAGCAAGAAGAAGCTGGCGGTCTGGCACGCCTTCTACGGCGAGGCCAAGGGGCATCCGACCTATCTGGACATTTGCAGCGCGCGAGACGAGGAGCACACATGCGCGCTACGCGCCGTCATGGCGGAAATCGCAGCGCTCGGGCAGCCGCCCGCCGGCTTCGACATCGACGCCGCCGTCAGCCTGATCGAGGGCCTGTCGGACGGGCTCTGGCTGCAGATGCTGCTCAGCCAGCCGGACTTCAGGCGCGGCCAGGCGCTGGACCTGATGTACCGCCAGCTCGAGATATTGCTGCCGGCCCATGTCGAGGCAATACGGCTCCACCGCAGGCAGGCCACAGCGGCACCCGCCGGTTCCAAGCGCGCATTCGCCTGATCTATTGTCCCCTCCACGGCTTCACTGGTTCGCCCTGTAAGCCTCGTGCTGGTCGCGTTCCCGCTTCTTGTCGGCACGGTTGGTAATCAACGCCGCCAGCACGACGCCGATGCCGACGATGAGAACGATGATCGTGGCCAGGGCATTGATGTCGGGCGTGACGCCCAGCTTGACCTTCGACCAGATGAAGAGCGGCAGGGTCGTGTAGCCGGGGCCTGTCACGAAGGAGGTGATGACCACGTCGTCGAGAGAAATCGTGAAGGCCAGCAGCCAACCGGACAGGATCGCCGGCGAGATGACCGGCAGCGTCACGTCGCACATCACCTGCCACGGCCGGGAACCGAGATCCATGGCCGCCTCCTCGATGGAGACGTCCGCCTGCACCATGCGCGAATGGATGATGGTGGTCACGAACACCATGGAGAAGGTGATATGCGCCAGCGTGACGGTGGTGAAGCCGCGCTGGGCCGGCCAGCCGATCCACTGCGCCATCAGGATGAAGAGCGTAAGCGAAGATATGCCGGTGATCACCTCCGGCATGACCAGCGGCGCGGTGACGAGACCCGAGAACAGCACGCGCCCCCGGAAGGCCCCGAAACGGGCCAGCGCTATCCCCGCCATGGTGCCGAGGATCGTCGCGACCACGGAGGAAATGAAGGCGATCTTGAGGGAAAGCAGCAACGCGCCGAGCACCTGCCGGTTGGACATGAGCGACACGTACCATTTGGCGGAGAACCCGCCCCAGACCGTGGCCAGCCGCGACGCGTTGAACGAAAAGACGATCATGGAAAGGATCGGGATGTAGAAGAAGGCGAACCCGAAACACAGGACCGTCACCAGGAACATCGACCGCCGCTTCATGGCTGCTTCCTGATCTGGCGCGTGGCCTTCGCCTGGAAATAGGCATAGGCCATCATCGGCGTGACCATCAGCACCAGAAGCGCCACCGCCACGCTTGCCGCCATCGGCCAGTCGCGCGCGCTGGAAAACTCGTCGGATATGACACGGCCGATCATCGGCCGGCCCGCATCGCCGACCAGGGTCGGGATGACCATCTCGCCCGCTCCCGGTATGAAGACCAGGAGCCCGCCGGCGATGATGCCGGGAATCGACTGCGGCAGGGTGATGTCGCGGAACACCTGCAGCGGGCGGGAGCCCAGATCCATCGCCGCCTCGTTGAGCGTCGGGTCCAGCTTCTCAAGATTGGCGAAAAGCGGCAGGATCATGAAGGGCAGATAGGTGTAGGTCGTGACCAGCACGACGGCGAAATTCGTGTTCATCATGGGGATCGACTGCCGCGCCCATTCGGCGGGCACGAGGCAGTTGTACAGGGTCGTCAGCAGCTTGTTGAACCAGCTGCTCGTCCCCATCAGTCCCATCCACGCATAGACGCGCAGCAGGAAGGAGGTCCAGAAGGGCAGGATCACGAGCATCAACAGGAAATTCCGCCACGCCCGGCTGGCACGGGCCAGTGCAAGGGCCATCGGATAGCCGAGCAGCAGGCACGTGACCGTGGCCACCGCCGCGTTTCCGAGCGATATCAGGAACGAGCGGATGTAGAGATCGTCATGCACCAGGCGCACATAACCCTGGTAGTTCAGCAGGGGATATTCGCCGCCGAAGGAGAAAGGCGGCATGGTGGGCGTCTGCGTCGCAAAGCTCATCGCCAGGACGATCACGAACGGGATCAGGAAGAACAGCACAAGCCAGGTATAGGGCGCGGCGACGAAGATCAGCGACCAGCCCCTGCGGTTGAACCAGCCGGACAGGCGCGTCTCCTGGTCTTGCGGAGTTTCTGCAACAGCGCTCATCCCGTTCCTCCGGGTGCCGCCGCCCGGGTTGCGCACGGCAGGTTGAAAATGGCGGCGGAGCTCTCCATCATTCACCCAGCAGGATCGCCGCGTCGGGCTCGAAGGCGAGCCAGACCTCGTCCTCCCAGTCGGCCACTCTTTCGGCCTCGCTCACCCGCCGCGCGTTCACGACGTGGACGGAGACCATCTGGCCGGACGGCAGAACGACGCGATAGAGCGAATCCTTGCCGAAATAGCCGAGGTCCCGGACCTTCCCCCTGACGACGTTGGGCCCTTCGGGGCGCGTGCGGAAGATGCCGATCTTTTCGGGGCGCAGCGCCAGGGTGATCGGCTGCCCCGGCGCGCAGGAGGCGCCGGCACGCGCCTGCGCAACGATCTCCAGTTGCGGCAGCTCTATCGAGGCCATGCCGTCGCATACATCGCGCACGATACCTTCGAAGAAGGTGATGGAGCCGATGAAACCGGCGACGAAACGGCTGTTGGGATATTCGTAGATCTCGGTGGACGACCCCACCTGCCTGACTTCTCCCTTGTCCATCACCGCGATGCGGTTGGACAGGGTCATGGCCTCGTCCTGGTCGTGGGTCACGACGATGAAGGTCACGCCGGTCTTGTCCTGGACATTCATCAGCTCGAACTGCGTGTGCTCGCGAAGCTTCTTGTCGAGCGCGGCCAGCGGCTCGTCGAGCAACAGCAGCTTGGGGCGGCGGGCCAGCGCCCGGGCCAGGGCGACGCGCTGCCGCTGACCGCCCGAGATCTGATGCGGCTTGCGCTTCTCAAGCCCGCCGAGTTGCACAAGATCGACCATTTCGCGCACACGGTCATTGCGTTGCGCGGCGGTCATCTTCTCGTGCTTGAGGCCGTAGCCGATGTTCTTCTCCACTGTCATGTGCGGAAACAGGGCATAGCTCTGGAACATCATATGGACGGGGCGCAGATAGGGCGGGGTGGAGGTGATGTCCTGCCCGTCGATGAAGACGCGGCCCGATGTCGGCTCCTCGAAGCCCGCCAGCATGCGCAGGAGCGTGGTCTTGCCGCAACCGGAACCGCCCAGAAGCGAAAAGATCTCGCCTCGCGAGATCGTCAGGCTGACATCCTTGACCGCCTGGAAATTGCCGAACGACTTGGAAAGACCCTCGATGCGGATGAAGGGCGACGAAGGCGTGGGCACGACCGAGGCCGGGGTTCCCGACAAGGGCATCTTCATGGACACGGACATCTCAACCTGCTTTGATCGCGGTCCACACCCGCGTCATCACCCGCTGCTGCTCCTCGGAAAGCGGGCGCGGAATCCACAGCCGCTTCATCGTCTCGGCGTCGGGATAGATTGCAGGGTCTTTCAGGAGTTCCGGCTTGACGAACGGATTCGCCGCCTTGTTGGCGTTGGCGTAGCCGGTGGAGTCCGTGCATTTGGCGATGACCTCCGGCTTCATCAGATAATCGAGGAAGGCGTAGGCATTGTCCTTGTTGGGGGCATCGGCCGGAATGCTCATCACATCGAACCAGGCCGGCGCACCAGTCCTGGGGACATGATATGCAAGATTGATCTTGATCCCGGCTTCGGCCGCCTGCGCCTCGATCACGGCATATTCGCCCGACCAGCTGTTAGCGACGCAAAGCTCGCCATTCAGGATTCCGCTGCGATAATTGTCGTTGTCAAAGGTGCGGATGTATTTGCGGATCGGAGCGAAGGCCGCCGCGACCTTGTCGTAATCGGCAGGATTGGCGGTGTCGCCGTCAAGGCCGAGATATTTCAGCACCGGCATCATGGCGTCGGTGTTGGTATCCAGGATGGATATGCCGCAATCGGCCAGTCTGGCGGCGTTCTCTGGCTTGAAGATGAGGTCGAGGCTGTCCAGATCGGCGTCGGGAATACGCTGCTTGACCATGTCGACATTGTAGGCGAAGCCCACCGACCCCCACATATAGGGAGCTCCGTAGGACGTGATGTCGGTCGAGCTGTTGAACAGCTTCAGTATGTCGGGATCGAGGTTCTTCCAGCCGGGCAGCCGCGCCGGATCGAGCTTCTGGAAAACGCCGGCCTTGATGAACAAAGGCATGGCAATCCCGGCCATGTCGACCACGTCGTAGCCGGTGGAGCCGGCCAGCATCTTGGCCTGCACCTCGTCGGCGGACGAATAGGTATCATAGACGACGCCGATGCCGGTCTCGGCCTCGAAGTCGGCCAGCGTGGTTTCCCCGATGTAGTCCGCCCAGTTGTAGACGTTCACCTTGCCTGCCTGCGCCCAGGACGGCCGCACATAGGGCATGGCGAGCGCCCCGCCCATCGCAGCCAGCACAACCCTTCTGGAAATTCCCATGGCTATTCCTCCCGATCGTCGCCTTCATGCATCATGCTTTTCCCCAGGCGGCTTTTTCGGATGCCGTCTCTGGTCGCAGTCGCCGGCCGTTCCCGACGGCTCGTCGGCGGCACGGACCATGGCTGGAATCCACCCGGCCATGGATTGCCGACAAGGCCGTTCATCCCGCCTTGATCGCTGTCCAGGCCCGCATCATCGCACGTTCCTGTTCCTCCGAAAGCGGCTTTGGAATCCACAACCGCTTCATTGTCTCGTCATCCGGATAGACCGCCGGATTGGCCAGGATTTCCGGCTTGATCAGCGAGTTCGCCGCCTTGTTGGCGTTGGCGTAGCCGGTGGCGTCCGTGCACTTTGCGATGACCTCCGGTTGCAGCAGATAGTCGAGGAAGGCATAGGCGCTGTCCTTGTTCGGGGCGTCGGCCGGCATGCACATCACGTCGAACCAGGCCGGCGCTCCGGTCCTGGGGACATGGTAGGCGAGATTGATCTTGATGCCGGCTTCTTCGGCCCGCGTCCTGGCAACGGAATATTCGCCCGACCAGCTATTGACCACGCAAAGCTCGCCATTGGCGATATGGTCGATGAGGTTGTTGTTGTCGAAGGTGCGGATGTATTTGCGGATCGGTGCGAAGGCAGCCGCAACCTTGTCGTAGTCAGCGATATCGGTGGTGTCGCCGTCGAGCCCGAGATATTTCAGAACCGGCATCATGATGTCGGTGTTCGTATCAAGGATCGATATGCCGCACTCGGCCAGCTTGGCGGCGTTCTCCGGCTTGAAGACGAGGTCCAGGCTGTCGAAGTCGGCATCGGGGATACGTTCCTTGACCATGTCGACATTGTAGGCGAAGCCCACCGATCCCCACATGTAGGGAACGCCGTAGTCCGTCACGTCGGCCGAGCTGTCGAACAGCTTCAGCACCTCTGGGTCGAGGTTCTTCCAGCCGGGCAGCCGCGACGGTTCCAGCTTCTGGTAGACGCCTGCCTTGATGAACAACGGCATGCTGAAACCGGCCATGTCGACCACGTCGTAACCGGTGGAGCCGGCCAGCATCTTGGCCTGCATTTCATCCGGCGACGAGTAGGTGTCGTAGACGACGCCGATGCCGGTTGCGGCTTCGAAGTCCGCGATCGTCGTTTCACCGAAATAATCCGCCCAGCAATAGAGGTTGACCGTTCCCGCCTTTGCCCAGGACGGCCGGACATAGGGCATGGCGAGCGCCCCGCCCATCACTGCCAGCGCGGATCTTCTGGAAATTCTCATCTGACATTCCTCCGATCGTCGGCCCGGCGCATCGTGCCCGCGGCCGGCCGTTTCCCTCACCGTTGTCTGTAAAAACCGGCCAGCCGGCGGACACCGACCGCGGCCATGCGCCCTCTCGCATCAGGATGCGTGGCAAGAGGCTCCAACCTTCCGGTCGGCGCCGCAGCGGCAGTCCCGCGTCCTCTTTCGCAGGGAGCGCCCGCACCGAAGCAAGTGCCTGCCATGCGCATCGCCACTTGATTTTCTCCAGACAGCCGCCATGCAAGCCGCAGCGGAAACAATGGATAACAATCTGATTGTCTAGTCAATCAGAAATATATGTCGCCATCTTGTTCTCTCCCGTCCGGTCCGGCGGGCCGGTCGCCCTGGCGGCGGGTGCCGGACCGGCTTGCCCGCGCTCCGCGTGCCGTCATGCAACGTCGGCGTAAACGCCCATGCCGCGCTTGCGGATCTGGCCCGCCACGACCACGCGCTGGATTTCCGACGTGCCTTCCCAGATGCGATCGACGCGGATGTCGCGATAAAGCCGTTCCACCGGGTTCTCGCGCATGTAGCCGCGGCCGCCCAGCACCTGCACCGCCTTGTCGATCACCCGCCCCGCCATCTCCGAACAATAGAGCTTCAGCGCGCTGGCATGGGCATGGACACGGCTGCGGTCGACGCCGCTGTCGATCTCCCACGCCACACGATAGAGCGCCGACTTCGCCGCGAACAGGTCGACGGCCATGTCGGCCAGCATGAATTCCACCGCCTGGAAGTCGCGGATGGGGCGGCCGAACTGATGGCGCGCGGCCGCATGGTCGTTGGCGAGTTCGGCCGCGCGCGTGGCTGCGCCCACCGCATGCGACGCGATCTGCAGACGCGCCTCGACGAACCAATCCTTGGTCAGTTCGAAACCCTGGCCGACCTGGCCCAGCACCCTGTCCTCGTCCACCGTCACTTCCTCGAAGCGGAGCTCGGCATGGTCGAAGGCGAAATTATGCATGAATTTCGGCGAGCGCATATGCGCCAGCCCCGCCGCCGGCTTGTCCACGAGGAAGAGCGTGGGCTTGTCGGGGTCGTCGTCGACATGCGCATGGACGATGATGAAGTCGGAGGCGTTATAGGAGGTGACGAACCACTTCTCACCGCTGATGTGCCACTTGCCGTTCCGCAGCCTGGCGCTCGTCTTCACCCGGCGCGGATCGGACCCCGCATCCGGTTCGGTGATGGCGAAACAGCCACGCCTGTGACCATCACAGGAAGGGACGAGATAATCCCTCTTCTGCGCCTCCGTGCCGAATTTGAGGCTGACGGGCGGGCGCCAGACACAGGTCCACAGTCCATTGGTGACACGCCCGAGCTGTTCCTCGATCACCGTTTGCTCGACCATGGTCAGCCCGAGCCCGCCATTCTCCCTGGAATGGTTGATGCCGGCGAGGCCCCAGTCGCGCACTGCCTGCTTGACTGCCTCCCTGCGCGCAAACGGCAATTCGCCATGCTCGTCGGTCTCGAGCTCCAACGGCACCAGCACCTGATCGCAGAACTCCCTGCCCCTGCGCGAAAGCTCCTTCTCGCGCTCGCTGAATTCGAAATTCATCTGAAACTTCTCCCGCAATCTGGTGTTTCCGGCGCGCGCCGCCTCGAAAGGGCAAGACGGGCACGCAGCAAGCCTCTGTTTCACGCATGTCGCCGCGCCGGACCGATCCCCAGCCTCGGACATGAGCCATGCTTCAGTCCATATCTCCCACGCCGATAACCAGCGCATCCACGGCGACGCATCCTTGCGCGGAGACAATGAGGGGGTTGACGTCCATTTCGCAGATCCGGTCGCCGAGATCGGCCGCCAGCATCGAAAACTGCACCAGCGCCTCGCAGAGGGCCCGCCTGTCGGCCGGCGGCATTCCCCGCCGGCCGTCGAGCAGCGGACTCATCCTCAGCTTGTCGATCATGGCCGCCGCCTCCTCCATGCATAGCGGCGGCAGGCCGACTGACCTGTCCTTCAGGATCTCGATCCAGATGCCGCCGGAGGCGACCACCACATAGGGCCCGAACTGCTCGTCGCGCACGATGCCGAAGGCGATCTCGACACCCTTCGGCGCCATCTCGGCGACGACGACTTGCGGCCCGAGCCGGGCCGACATTTCGGCATATGCGGCGGAAAGCCCGGCCTCGTCGGCAAGCCCGAGCTGAACACCCCCACGGTCGGATTTATGCTGGATGCCGGGAGCCGCCGTCTTCAGCGCGACGGGGAAGCCGATCGCGCGCGCGGCGGCGAGCGCCTCCGCGGCCGTCTCCGCCCTTTGGGAACGCGCGACGCACACGCCGTAGTCGGCGAGCAGCGACAGCGCCTCCATCTCGTCGAAAGGCCGCGCCTGCCGCAGGCGCGCGCGCCATCGCTCGCGGACCTGCCCGGACGCCGGTGCCAGGAAGGTTCGATGCCGCTCTCGACGGTCGCGGAAATCGAGCAACGCGCGGATGGCGCGCAGCCCCTCCAGCGTGCCGTCGATGACCGGCACGCCTGCTTCGGTCGTCGCCAGCGCGATGGCCTTGTGGTTCACCGAGGCATAGTTGCTGACGATGGCGACCGGCTTGCCGCACTTCGCCCTTGCCGCCACCATGGCCCTGGCAAAGCCGTCCGCGACGTAGGAACCGTCGCGGATGTCCTGGAACAGCACGCCGATGGCGGTGTCGGCATCTTCCAGCATGGCGACCATGCAGGCTTCCACATGGCGCTCGAAATCGCGTCCCGATCCCCACACATCGAGCGGATTCGCCGGCTGGAGCCCGCTGTCGAGATGTGGTCGCAGGCGCTCCAGCGTGGCGTCGGAGACGGCGGCGAACCGCACGCCAGCCGAAGCGGCAAGGTCCACCACCATCTCGCGCTCGCCGCCGGAATCGTGCAGGCTGGCCATCGCACCGGCCGGAACAGGCGGAGCAACCGAGAACAGCAGCAGCGTGGCGGCGAGTTCGTCCAGCGTGTCCACGCTCACCACGCCCCATTTCGCGAACAGCGCCTCATAGGCCGCGTCGTCGCCGGCAATGGCGCCGCTGTGGCTGGCGGCCATGGCGGCGCTGAGCGCCGTTCGCCCCACCTTCAGCACGACGACCGGAATGCCCAGCCGGTCGGCCTTTTCGAGGCTTTCGGCAAAGCGCCGTGGCGCGCGGGCCGTCTCCAGGAACAGGCCCACGACCCTGGTCTGCGGCTGCTCCAGTGCCCAGTCGAGGTAGTCGGCGGCGGTGGTGGTCAGTTCGCGGCCGCTGGATACGCAGAGGCAGAACTTGAGGCGGCTGTCGTTGTAGGCAAGCGCGCTGAAGGCGCTGCCCGACTGCGTGATGAAGGCGACATTGCCCGGCTTCATCGGCAGCCTTGCGGCATAGCCCGAAACGCGCAGGCCGATGGCCGGATTGAAGAAGCCCATGCCGTTGCCGCCGCAGATGGCGATGCCGGCCTCGCGCGCGATCGCTGTAAGCCGTCCGGCGAGCGGATCGTCCGCCGCCCCGGTCAGGTCGCAGCTTGCGAAGATGGTGACGGCCCTGGCGCCATGGCGCGCGGCCTCGAGCAGCCCTTGCTCGAGATACTCATTGCCAAGGCACAGGACGACATGCTCGACCCGCTCGGGCAGGCTCTGCAGGTCGGGGAAGCAGGCAACGCCCTCGACGAGGTCATATTTCGGGTTGATCGCATAGACCCTGCCACGATAGCCATCCACGGCCACCGACCGCACCATCGTGTTGCCGGGCGTGTCGGGCCGCGCGGAGGCTCCCACCAGCGCGATCGAGGCCGGCTTCAAGAGGGCGTCCAGCGCGCTCCGCGCCCGCTTGCCCGTTACATCTTCCCGCGTGCCGTGCACCGCCGATCCCGTCGTCACCGCCTGCCCTCCCCTCGCGCTCCCATGGGGGCTCCCTCAGCCGCCGGCCGCAACCTCTTCGGCGGTGCGCAATATTCCCTGACGCAGGATCTCGACCATGTCGTCGATCTGCCCGCGCGTGATGACCAGCGGCGGGGACATGACGCACATATTGCCGATCGGCCGCACGATCAGGCCGAGTTCGATGCAATGCTCGTCGATCCTGGCGCCGAGGCGGTTGTCGGCCTCTGTCGCCTGCGGCAGCGACGGGTCGATCTGGCACTCGACACAGCCGACGAGGCCGGCGCTGCGCACATCGGCCACCAGCGGCAATTCCGCGAGGCTGGCGAGCCGTTCGTGGAAATGGCCCGAAATGGAGGCGACGTGATCGAGAATGCCTTCGTTTTCGATGACGTCCATGTTCGCGAGCGCAGCGGCACAGCTTACCGGATGGCCGGAGAAGGTGTAGCCGTTGGAGAAGTAGCCGCCCCTGGCGTTGGCGCCGCTCACCTTGTCGATGAGCCGTTCCGAAATGGCGAAGCCGCCAAGCGGGACATAGCCCGAGGTGATGCCCTTGGCGAAGGTTATGATGTCGGGAACGACACCGAACACCGCCTCCGATGCGAACCATTCGCCGCAACGGCCGAAACCGGTGACGACCTCGTCGGATATGTAGACGATGTCGTGCTCCTCGCAGACCGCCTTGAACCTGGCGTGATAGCCCGCCGGTGGAATGATGACGCCGCCGGACGCCAACAGCGGTTCGGCAAGGAACACGGCGACGTTTTCGGGGCCTATGGCCGATATCGTCTGCCGGAACTCCTCCACCAGCGAATCGAGGAATTCCGCCTCGGACCTGTTGCCGGCCAGCCGCATGTTCGGGCTGGAGATGAAGGAGATGCGGTCCGACGCGATGTCGAAATTCGCCCAGTTGCCGGCCCGGCCGGAACAGGCCGCCGAAAGGCTGGTGCTGCCGTGATAGCCGTCGTGGCGCACGATGATATTCTTCTTCTTCGGCCGCCCGAGAACGTTGTTGTAATATTCGACGAAGCGAAGCGCCGAATCGACGGCGGTCGAGCCGCCGGTGGTGAAGAAGACGCGATTGAGGTCGCCCGGCGTATGGCTCGCGATGCGCGCCGCCAGTTCGGCGGCGGGCGAGTTGGTCGTGTACCAGGGCGAGTTGTAGGCCAGCGACAGCGCCTGCCGGTGCAGGGCCTCCGCGATCTCGGGGCGATTGTAGCCGATCTGCGTGCACCACATGCCCCCCGGCCCGTCGATCAGCCGCCGCCCCGCCGCGTCATAGACGTAGATGCCCTCGCCATGGGTGATCAGCGGCCGGGCCACCTGCCCCAGGGTGGACATGTCTTCCGCGGGCGTGAGCAGATGACGGCGCGCGGCGGCGTCGATCTCGTATGCCTGCATGTTGATGACCTTGTTCACCCGAACCTCCCGCCAGCCTGCGCCGCGCTTCGAATATCGTCTGCTCCCGTGTCTGGAATGTCATAATTTTGATTGTCTAGTCAATCATTTTTTGCTTTCGGCGGCCAACACCACGTCTCCCCGCAGGCCCACGCGAGCCCGGCCCCTGCCCGGCTGACGGGGCGCCCCTTCTGCGGGATGCTGTCCGCTTGCATGGATATTGATTGTCCAATCAATCACTTGTTGACATGGGACGAGCGCATCCCTAACGTCCCGCCGGCGCGCAACCCGATGCACGGACGCGCACTGTGGCGGACTGTCCGGCGCATGACATGCCGGCGGCGGTTATGCGTCTGGGGAGATTCGCACCGGAGCGTACCGGCAGGCCGCCCATTCACAACGGAATTCGCCGCCATCATGAACCAGATCAAGAAGCCACAGCCCCCTGCGAAGCCGAAGAGAACCCGGCGCGAGCCTACGCGACAGGACAAGATCGCCGAGCGCCGCCTGTCGCTTCTGGAAGCCACGTTGAGGGTCATCGCACGCAAGGGCCTTGTCGGCGTGACCATGAACGACATCGCCTCCGAAGCCGGTTGTGCCTATGGCGTGGTGGCGTTCCATTTCAAGTCGAAGGACGGCATCATGCTGGCGGCGCTCGACCACATGGTCGAGGAATATGATCGCACCCTGGCGCTTCCGAAGCTCAAGACGCCCGAGGCGCGCCTCAAGGCGATGATCAATCTCGACTTCGATCCAGAGATTTCCGACAGCGGACGCATAGCCGTGTTCACCGCCTTCTGGGCGGAGTCGGCACGCAATCCGGAATACAGAAAACGCTGCGCGGAACTCAAATCGCGCTATCACGATGCGACCGTGGCGGACGTGGCCGAACTGGCCGACCGCTACGGCATGAAGCTCGACGCGGACCTGGTCGCACGCAGCCTCAACGCCCTGATCGACGGCCTCTGGATCGCGGGCCAGGTGCTTGAAAACGCCGACGCCCGCGGCCGCAGGATGGCCAGGAAGGCGTGCGAATTCTATCTTCGCTCGATCTTCCCTGACAGTTTTTGATGCTTGGAGCAGCGGCGTTCCGACGAGCGAGGTTCCCGCTACTCCCGCTTGATTTCCTTGGCTGCATTTGCGCGACGCCAGCCGATTCCGACTGGCTGCAAAATGCTCTACACAATACGGAGTCCGTTTTCGTCCAGCAGAACGCAGCTTGGCGGGTCGAAGCCGATAGTGATCGCCTCGCCTTCGCGCGCGACCTTACCCTCTATCGGCATGTTGGCGCGGATGATCGTTCGTTCGCCGATATCGATCTCATAGATGGCGCTGCCACCGAGATAGGAGGTCGAGACGATACGCCCCGCCAGCCGATTGACCGTAGCGGATGCTGCCACCGCCAGCTTCTGAGGCCGAACCACCACGGTGACACGGGCGCCCGGCGCAAGCGCCTTCGGCGAGACGGCTGTGACGACCTGCCCCGCGGAAAGCGCGATCGTGGCCTTGCGGTCTTCCGTCGAGGTCACCACGCCCGGCAGCATGTTGGCCTTGCCGAGGAAATCGGCCACGAAGGCAGTGGCTGGCGCCTCATAGACCTCCTCGGGCGTACCGATCTGCTCCATCGTTCCCGCATTCATGACGACGATCCGATCGGACATGGACAATGCCTCTTCCTGATCGTGGGTCACGAAGATTGCTGTAATCCCGGTCTCCTTCTGGATCTTCTTGATCTCGACGCGCATCTCCTCACGCATATTGGCGTCGAGCGCCGAAAGCGGCTCATCCAGAAGCAGAACCTCCGGCTCGAAGACGATGGCGCGCGCCAGCGCGATGCGCTGTTGCTGGCCACCCGAGAGTTGCGACGGCAGCTTCTTTTCGCTGCCCGGCAGCCGCACCATCTCGAGCGCCTTGCCCACCCTGCGCGCGATCTCGGGCTTCGGTACATTGCGATATTTCAATCCGAAGGCAACATTGTCGAAGACGCTTTTGTGCGGGAACAGCGCGTAGCTCTGGAAGACCAGCCCGATATTGCGCTTGTAGATCGGCACATCGTCGACGCGCCTTCCGCCGATGGAAATCTGGCCGGAAGAAATGTCGACCAGGCCCGCGATCGAGCGCAGGATTGTGGTCTTGCCGCAGCCGGAGGGCCCCAGCAAGGTAACAAAGCTGCCCTTGCGGATGGCAAGCGAGAAATTGCGCACCGCAACGAACTTGCCATAGGCTATGTCGATATTGCGGAACTCGACCGCCGGCTGCCCCTCATCGCGAGCGATATGGTCGCCGGCGCCAATCGGAAGCACCCCGGCCGGATCCAGCCGGGGCGCTCGGGTTTCGAGGCTGTCATGCACCTTTCGAAATCCTGTCCCACTGCTTGTTCCAGGCGTCCTCATTGTTCGCCCAGTAGACGGGATCGGCGAAGGTCAGCGACTTCATCGAGCCGGTGGGGTCGAAGGCCGGGAGCTTCTCGATCTTCTCCGTGAGCTTGACCTTGGTGGGGTCGAGCGAGGGTGGGTAGTTCTGGCCTTCTGCCACGGCGATGGAAGTGGCCGGCTCAAGCATGAAGTTGATCAGCTCCTCGCACTCGGCCATCGGCGAACCCTTGAGGACCAGCATGTCCTCCATCCAGGCATAGGAACCCTTCGGGTCGATATAGCCGATCGGCTGGCCCTGCTGCTGCAGCGCGGCGACGCGGCCGGACCAGGCGTCCGTCACCACGATCTCGCCCTTGGACAGCAGGTCCATCAACTCGGCGCCGGAACTCCAGAACTTCTTGGCGAGGTCCCGGTTCTCGCGCACCTTCGCCCAGACGGCATCCATGTCCTGGATGTTGTTGGGGTCCTGGCCGGTCTGCAGCGCGGCATACCAGACGCGCGTGGTCATGTCGGCATAGCCGCCCACCTTGCCCGCGTATTTCTTGTCGAACAGCAGGCCAACGCCCTTTTCCTTGGCCTCGTCGTCCGAGATGACCTTGTTGTTGTAGGCGATGCCGGTGGTGCCGTAGTCGTAAGGAACGGCGCCGATCTTGGGCGTGATCTTGCGGAAGGGCTCGATCATCGGCTCCAGCACATTCACCATATTGGGAATATTGGCCTCGTTGATCTCCGCATTGACACCTGCGTTCACGTATTTGATGTAGTAGTTCACGCCCGAGGAGTGGACAACCTGGAAGTCTCCCGGCTTCGAGGTCTTGATCTTGGTGATGACCTCATCCTCGTCGCCGAAGGTGCCCTGCACCACCTTGATGCCGGTCTTCTGCGTGTAGGGCTGGAAGGCGTATTTGTCGATCGCCTCCTGCACCACGCCGCCCCAGCCGTCGAAGCGCACTTCCGTCGCGGCCGCCAGCGCGCGGCCCATCCAGGGCGTGGAAAGCCCTGCCGAAGCGGCAGCCGCCGCCGTCAAGGTCAGGAAGGTTCGGCGGCTGATGTCGCCGTTCCCATAGCGTTCGTTCAGGCGTTCAAGTCTCTTGGTGGTCGAAATTTTCATTATGCGTTCCCCTTTGCATCGACGCGTTTTCTCAACCGGGTAAGGCTTTGCAGAATGAGCCCGCCGACCAGCGGAATGCCGACGGTCACGAGGATCATGACCGTGCCGAGCGCGTTGATCTCGGGGCTTATCGAAATCTTGAGCATGGACAAAATCTGGGTCGGCATCGTCTCGACGCCGGCCGGCCGCCAGAACAGGCTGGCGGAGGTGTTGTCGAAGGAGATGGTGAAGGCCAGAAGCGCGCTGGCAACGACCGCCGGGATCAGCAACGGCAGCGTGATTTCGCGGAACGACGACAGGCGCGACGCCCCCAGCGACAGCGCCGCTTCCTCATAGGTGCGCCGGATGCCGACCATGCGCGCCTGGGTGATAAGCACCACATAGGGCAACGCCAGCATGATGTGGCCGAGCAGCAGAAGCCCCAGGCTGCGCGGCTGGTCGACCGCCTTGATGAGCACCAGCAGCCCGACGCCCAGAATGGTTTCCGGCACCAGCGCCGGCAGGATGACCAGCGTGCCGAAGGCGGCCTTGCCGGGAAACTCAAAGCGAACCAGCGCAAAGGCCGTGATGATGCCGAGAAGCGTGGTGACCGCCGCCGTGACCAGCGCGATCCACATCGAGGTCCTGAAGGCGGTTAGCACCTGCTCGTTGGACAACAGCTTGCCGTACCATTGCAGGCTGAAGCCGGTGAGCGGGAAGCCGCCGAACATCGAGGCGTTAAAGGACAGCACGACCGTGGCGATGATCGGCGCGAACATGAAGATGTAGACGCAAAGCGTGATGAAGCCGGTCAGCCGCCAGGCCCATCGCCCTTCCTTGTCCTGATGTTGCTTTGCGATCATCCACCGAGCCCCTTCACGATCTGGGACATGCCCATGTAGCGGGTATAGGCGGCGGCAAAGCAGCCAAGCACGACGAACAGCACGATGGACAGCGTGGCGCCCATCGGCCAGTTGAGCTGCCCCATGATGGTGTCGTAGATCAGGTTGCCGAACAGCGCGTCGCGCCCCGAGCCGAGCAGTTGCGGCGTCACATAGCTGCCGGCAGCGAGCACGAAGCAGAGCAGCAGGCCTGCCCCGAGGCCGGGCAATGAAAGCGGCAAAGTGACCTCACGAAACGCCTGCGCGCTGGTGCAGCCCATGGAACGGGCGGCGGAGATCAGCGTGCGGTCGATGCTTTCGAGGCTCACATAGACATTGAGGATCATGTAGGGCAGCAGGAAATGCAGGAGCCCCATGACCACGGCGCCCTCGGTGTAGAGCATCTGCAATGGCTGGTCGATCAGGCCGAGCTTGAGCAACGTGACGTTGATGATACCCTGCTCGCCAAGGATATGAATCCACGAGAACGTCCGGATGGTGAAGCTGATCCAGAACGGCACGATGAGCAGCAGAAGCAGCAGCCATTTGTGTCGGAAGTTCGTGGCCCAGATGAAATAGGCCGGGAAATAGCCGAGCACCGCGCAGATGATCGCGGTCATGGCGCCGACACGTACGGTCTTCAAAAGGAAACCGTGATAGTAGCTGTCGGTCAGGAATTCCGTCCAGTTGGCAAGAGTCAACCGGCTCGTTTCCACGCCCGCCGTGACGAATGTGAAGAAGGTGTAGACCGCCATCACGGCGATCGGCAGCAGCAGGAAGAGGACAAGAAGCAAAAGCGTAGGCGCGACCAGCATCCATGCCAGTCGCGAGTCGTACAGTTTCCACCCTTTGGCCATGCCCATTCGGTTCATGCTGCACCGACGTTGCGGCGCGTGTTTGTTCCCGGAAGACCAGATTGGTCGATTAGCGGTCCGATGTCCACTGCAGGAACGCAGTTTTCTTTCCGGTCGCCCCGCGCGGCGGCGCAACGCATTCGGCTCGGCCGCATTATCTTGCCGGGCGCGGGCTTGCCGCTCGTGATTGCCTTCATTTCCTTCCGTTGCATTCACGGTCGATTTTCCGCGTGCCGGCCATGACGATCCTGGTCGACCCGTGGAGATTTCAGGCGCAAGCACTCGGGCCTGAAAACCTGAATTATCATTTCTTTTCATAACGCTAGCACTCACCACATGAGAGTGCTAAATTTTTTCGGCGAGCCTCTTGAAATCGGAAAACCAGTCAACCAGATCACTCGCGCGCGGTGCCGAAAGCGGGCCGCGCGTCCCTGTTCCGGCTCTTTCGGGCCGGAGCGGAGGAACCTCTTGAAACTGTTTGTCCCATGAGGAGAACGACATGACGTTCCGTCCATTGCACGATCGTATTTTGGTCCGCCGCATCGAGGCTGAGGAGAAAACGGCCGGCGGCATCATCATCCCCGATACCGCCAAGGAAAAGCCGCAGGAAGGCGAGGTCATCGCCACCGGCCCCGGCGCGCGGGACGACAGTGGCAAGCTGGTGCCGCTCGACGTCAAGGTCGGCGACCGTATTCTTTTCGGCAAGTGGTCGGGCACCGAGATAAAGCTCAACGGCGAAGACCTGCTCATCATGAAGGAAAGCGATGTGATGGGCGTGATCGAGGACGCCGGCAGGCTGAAGAAGGCCGCCTGAAGGCTTCGACCAGTCGATGAATGCTGCCTTGAAGGAGTAGAACAATGGCTGCCAAGGAAGTGAAATTCCATTCCGACGCCCGCGAGCGCATGCTGCGCGGCGTCAACATCCTCGCCGACGCGGTGAAGGTGACGCTGGGCCCGAAGGGCCGCAACGTCGTCATCGACAAGTCGTTCGGCGCCCCGCGCATCACCAAGGACGGCGTGAGCGTGGCCAAGGAAATCGAGCTTGAGGACAAGTTCGAGAACATGGGCGCCCAGATGGTGCGCGAGGTTGCCTCCAAGACCAGCGATCTGGCAGGCGACGGCACCACGACGGCGACGGTTCTGGCCCAGGCCATCGTCAAGGAAGGCGCCAAGGCCGTGGCCTCGGGCGTGAACCCGATGGACCTGAAGCGCGGCATAGACAAGGCGGTGGACGCCATCGTGGCGGAGTTGAGGAACAACGCGCGCAAAGTCACGAAGAACGACGAGATCGCCCAGGTCGGTACCATCTCGGCCAATGGCGACGCCGAGATCGGCCGGTTCCTTGCCGAGGCGATGCAGAAGGTCGGCAACGAAGGCGTCATCACGGTCGAGGAAGCCAGGACCGCCGAGACCGAGCTGGAAATCGTCGAGGGCATGCAGTTCGACCGCGGCTATCTCTCGCCCTACTTCATCACCAATCAGGACAAAATGCGCGTGGAGCTCGAGGAGCCCTATGTGCTTATCCACGAGAAGAAGCTCTCCAACCTCCAGGCCATGCTGCCGGTGCTCGAAGCCGTGGTGCAGTCGGGCAAGCCGCTGCTTATTATCGCCGAGGATGTGGAGGGCGAGGCTCTGGCCACACTGGTCGTCAACAAGCTGCGCGGCGGTCTCAAGGTTGCCGCGGTTAAGGCTCCGGGCTTCGGCGACCGCCGCAAGGCGATGCTGGAGGACATCGCCATCCTGACCGGCGGCACGTCGATCAGCGAGGATCTCGGCATCAAGCTCGAGAACGTCACGCTCAATATGCTAGGCCGCGCCAAGAAGGTGGTGATCGAGAAGGAGAACACCACGATCGTCGATGGCGCCGGAAGCAAGGCCGAGATCCAGGGCCGCGTCGCCCAGATCAAGGCCCAGATCGAGGAAACCACCTCCGACTACGACCGCGAGAAGCTTCAGGAACGCCTTGCCAAGCTCGCAGGCGGCGTGGCGGTTATCCGTGTCGGCGGGGCGACCGAAATCGAGGTCAAGGAGCGTAAGGACCGTGTCGACGATGCGCTGCACGCCACGCGTGCGGCTGTCGAGGAAGGCATCCTGCCCGGCGGCGGCGTGGCCCTGCTGCGCGCGGCCAAGGCGCTCGACGGGGTGAGTGTGGACAATCCCGACCAGAAGTTCGGCATCGACATCGTGCGCCGCGCCATCGAGGCACCGGTGCGCCAGATCGCCGAGAACGCCGGCGCGGAAGGTTCGATCATCGTCGGCAAGCTGCGCGAGAAGACCGACTTCGCCTGGGGCTGGAACGCGCAGACGGGTGAATATGGCGACCTCTACAAGCACGGTGTGATAGACCCCGCCAAGGTGGTGCGCACCGCGGTGCAGGGCGCCGCGTCGGTCGCCGGCCTGCTGGTGACCACGGAAGCCATGATTGCGGAAAAGCCGAAGAAGGAAGCCGCGCCCGCAATGCCCGCGGGCGGCATGGACTTCTGACAGGCGTGACCCTCGGCCCGCCCCTATTCGGGGCGGGTCTTCATCACGATATTGGAGATTGCCATGGATATGACGGGCAGCAATGTTCCCGCACCGACGCATTCGACGCGCGAGTTTCTGGCTTACGAGACCGAATGCAGGAACATCCTGAAACCGTTGCTGAACGGGCTGCTGGATAGGGCGGTGTCGGCGGGATGGAGCCGGCGGACGGTGGCTTCTTCGCTGATGTTCCTGGCCGCCCAACAGGTATCGGCGGCATCAGGTGAAAACAGGTCCTGACTTCGTCCAGCGAATTCACCGCCCCTGGTCCAAGTGAAGAGCGGCCGCCGCGCTGCGGCGGCTGGCTGAAATGACGCGCGTGAACAGGTTGCCGACGGAAGATATTCGCAAGAGCATGGAGGAAAATCGCCCGCCCGCCTTGAGTGATTTTGGCCGTCTTCAGACTTGAATGGTGTTCCGATCATGGATTGCCCGAATGGCAGCCATGGGCGACGTCCGGCTCTTCCCGACCGGGTTTTCCCGTCCGCCGCGCAACGATGATGAATATCGGTATCGCCGCGAATTGTGCAACGATGCAGAAGGCGACGGCGAGCATCACGGACCGGTCATAGAGAATGCCGATTGCCGCGCTGCCGAAGAACCATGCCACACCGTAACACGCGGTGAACAAGCCGAAGGCGGAGGCGCGCCGGCCGACAGCTACCATTGGTGCGACAGCGGCGGGGATGATGGATTCATGTACGCCCATGCCCAACCCCCACAGTGCGGCGCCGAGCAAAGCGGGCCAGAAGCCGCCGAGGAAGACCAGCGGTGCAAACAAGGCCGACAGCAGGGTCAGAGTGATCAGGACGGAAAAGCCGTACCGGTCGAACAGCCGCCCGAACAGCAGCGAACCGCAGCCGCTGACCGCCATGGCGATAGCATAGAAGATGGCGACCCATTCGCCGGGAACGGTGCCGGCGCGGCTGAAATGAAAGCCTATCAGTGGAAAGTCGGCAAAGCCTGCCGCCACCAGCGCCGCGCCGGCGAGATAGATCCAGTATACGCGCGGCAGGCCCGCCGGACGGACATCCGGCGGCATGGTGTCCAGATCCTGCGGCTGCGGATAGCGCCAGCGCGCGATCGCCACGAAAACAAGGTTGATTACGGCAGGTATCAGCAGCACGGCAAAGGCATCGCGATAGCTTCCGTGCGCAGCGAGAACAAAAGAAACCAGCAGCGGGCCGAGCATGGCCCCGAACTGGTCCAGTGCCTCGTGCAGGCCGAACGCCCAGCCATAGCCGCCGACCTCCCTTGCCGCATGGGACAGCATCACGTCGCGGGGCGGATTGCGGATGGCCTTGCCGACGCGCTCCAGCACGATCAGCACGGCGGCGGCCTGCCAGGTGGTGGTGAGCGCCAGAGCCGGCACGGAGGCCATCTGGATGAAATAGCCGGCGATGGTGATGGGCCAGAACCTGCCGGTAGCATCCGCCAGCCTTCCCGACACGAGCCTGATGCTGTAACCCAGCAGTTCCCCGAACCCGGTGACAATGCCGACAACGGCCGCACTGGCGGCGAGGCTACCCAGATAGGGGCCGAGAATGCTGCGGGAGCCCTCATAGGTGAAATCGGCGAAGAAGCTGAGAACGCCGATCAGCAGTATGAAGGCCAGCGCCCTTCGGCTGTGGCCGGACTGCGGTGGCTTCTCGGTTTCCTGCGGAGAGACTTGGTCAGGCACCGATTTTCTCCATATCCGCACTCATTCAGGCCACGTGCAATATCGCGCCGGCGATGCTGAGCAGAAGCCCCGTCAACATCAGGGCTGCGGACCAGTAGATGGCCTTGCCTTGCACGGCATAAGCGACGCTCACGCCGAAAGCGCCGAGCGTGATGTCGGCGACCATGATCGTCATCCACGGAATGCCGTAGAATATGGCCCCCATCGCCAGCGGAAGCAGGGCACCGAAAAATCCCGTCACGGAGGCAAGCAGCGTTCCGCGCAGCGAATCCAGCAGCACCCGCCTCCCGAGATGCGACAGGGCAAGCTGTCCGGCGGATGCCAGGTTGAGGTGTCTTTCCGAATGCGCCAGTTCGCCGCGCTGACGCGCATATTCGGCCACGAAGAACACAAACCCGCTGGAGAGCGTCGTGGCGACGGCGATCCTGATCGCGAGCGACATGTCGATCGGATTTTCGGGATGCAGCAACCGCCCGGCGGCCAGCGTCAAGGCGGTCAGTATGCCGTCCACCGGCCCGATCACCAGGGGAAAAAGATCCGCGCGCTTGAAACGCCTCGCCACCCGCGTCACCTGGACCTTGGCACGTCGTCGATGATGCGGTCACCCGCGATGACCTGGTCGATGCTGTTCACCACCGCCCCGGCGGTTTCGATCGCGGCTATCAGCCCTTCATGATCTATGCTGGTGCCTTCGACCGTCACATTCATGCCGACCGTTTCCAGGTCGATTTCGGTCACCGTCACATTGACCACTTCGACACCCGATACACCGCTGATCGCCTCGACCAGATCGAACAGGCTGGGACGCGAGATTGCCTTGTCGACATCGAGGAGAATACGCCGGATGTTCATGACGCCCTCCACGAACTGAAGGCGGGGCGATCACTCCGCCTTCGTTCAGGCACCCACCACCCAGGCAGAAGCTTGCCGATATCTCCCATGCCGCCATTCCCATCCACGAGTTATCTCGCAGCCAGGAGTCATCAGCCACGCGGCGGTTGAAGGGAGACCCCATTCCCTACCCGAAATCTAGGCCGGCATCGGAATTCGTCAAATGCACGGGGCATATGAGACTTCCGAGTTCTCAACAACGTTGCCGGTCAAAAATCACCTTACTGGCCACTGGCCGGCTTTCGTCCCGAAGGCGTGCCATCCGGGTTCATGCCGTAACGGCGGTAAAGTTCCTGTTCGTCGCAGGCCATCTGCGCCTTGAGGCGTTCGTCAGTGCTTTTCATCAATGCGTCTCGAGCGGCACGCCCGGCCGAGGCTGCGACGAGGCCGGAGACGCCCGTCGGATCAGCGGCGGTCGCGATGCCGGCCACTCCTTGCGCGGTACCCAATGCCACGGCCTCGGCATTGAGTTCCTTCTCCAAGGTCCTCGTTTCATCCGAAAAGTTCGAACCCTGGAAATTGGACTGGCTGCTCTGGCATGCGATCACCCCGCCAGCCGCGAGCAATGTGAGGGCCAAACGGGCCCCATGGCCGTTCCAGATCATAATCTTCCCCCAGTCGGAAAATACTGTCGGCGCGGAAACGGAGACTTCAGATTGGAACCCTGGGCTGGTCCGGGCTGACCGTTCGGTCGTGACATGTCTTTCTCCTCAAGATGCCCAAAGGCAGAGCATTCCCCACTCCGGAAGCTTCCCTTCCGAAGAAACGATGATGTGGTTGTTGGTTTGCGCCGCCGTGCACACGGGGCCCGGCAAGCAGTCAGCCTGCTTCGCCTTGCGGGGGTTGGTGAGGCGAAGCAGGCTTTGAAACAGCAAGGCTTTCCACGGCCTCGCAGTTGATTGGCTCTATAACGGGATGGGATCGGCTGCCGCAGAGCCGATTTATTACAGTTTGACGGCTATTTTTTCCGCGGTTGCGCGCTCCGTCTGCGGCGAACCACTTCGCAAAGAACGAAAAGCCTCAGGCGGCTTCACGCTTGAGGGCCTGCTTTTCCTCCACGCCGGGTTGATGGCCACGCAGATAGAGCGCACAGGTCGTGCGCAGCATGGATGCGAAATTCGGTATCGCACCATTGATCTCGATCGCTTCATCATAGAGCTTCGAGATGAATTTCGGCGTGGTCAGACCCTGGCTTTCGGCGATCTCGTCGAGCAGTTCCCAGAACGTCGCCTCGAGCTGGATACTGGTCGAATGACCGCCGATGCGGATCGACCGGTTGATCTGGCGATAGCCTTGCGGGTCCTGCCCTGCAAATACCCTGCACATCTCTGTAACCTCCCGTCATCCTTCGCCGATTTCGGCAGGCAGGCACGTCATGGGCGGCCCGCGCGCCACTGATTGCCGGCATTTTCGGACCAAACCCGGCTAACGGCAACCGTACTTTTGTCCTTGGGCACAGCCGGCATTTCGAATTTGCGGCGTGGTAACGGGCTGCCACCATCTTTTTTTCCCGCCGCTCATAATTGCGGCATTTCGCAAGCAGACGGAGCACGATTTGGCGAAGGCGATTCACTCCATGATCCGGGTTCTCGACGAGGCCCGCTCGACCGATTTCTACAACCGAGCCTTTGGCCTCGACGTGGCGGACAGGCTCGATTTCGATACTTTCACGCTGGTCTATCTCAGCAATCCCGAGAGCGAGTTCGAGGTCGAACTGACCATCAACAAGGGCCGCGAGGAGCCCTACGCATTGGGTGACGGCTACGGCCACCTGGCGGTGTCGGTCGCCGATCTCGATGCGGAGCACGAACGGCTCTCTGCCCTCGGCCTCAATCCGAAGAAGATCGTGGAGCTGGAGCACGGCGGCAGGCTGCTCGGCCGCTTCTTCTTCATCGAGGACCCCGACGGCTACAAGATCGAGGTTCTCCAGCGCCGAGGCCGGTTCAAATAGGAGGCCACGCAACCGCGCGGGATGCGCGGTGCCAGCAACGGCGCCCGCGAGGGCGCATAGCCAGCAGGGAGGAAATGATGGTCACCATTTATGACGGAAAGCCGGGGCTGTCGCGGCGCGAATTGCTGAAGCGCGGCGGCGTCGGCATGCTGCTGGTCATATCGGGCAGCGCAGTCATCAGCCCGCGGCATGCCTGGGGCCTGGAAACCTCGGCCCTGAAGCCCGAGACGATGGCCACCCTCATCCAGATGGCGCGCGACATCTACCCGCACGACCAACTGGCCGACAAATACTATGCGATCGCCGTCAAGTCCCATGACGAGCAGGCCGGCAAGGAGCCCGCCCACAAGCAGATGATCGAGGCCGGCGTCACCGATCTCGACCAGCGCGCGGGCGCCGGCGGCTATCGCGGCCTCGGGTGGGAGGATCAACGCGTCGCCGTGTTGAAGCAGATCGAAACGACCCCTTTCTTCCAGGCGATCCGCAGCGGGCTCGTGGTCGGCCTCTACAACCAGAAGGATATCTGGCCGATCTTCGGCTACGAGGGGGAGTCCTACTCCAAGGGCGGCTACATCCATCGCGGCTTCGACGACATCGAGTGGCTCTGAGCGGCTGCGCCGCCGGCCCACCTCGAACGGAAATCATGGGAGGAAACCATGGCAGCACCATTTGACCTGAACAACGGCGAGGTCGTCGTCATCGTCGGCTCGGGCGCGGGCGGCGGCACGCTGGGCAACGAGCTTGCCCAGAAAGGCATAGACGTCGTCATCCTCGAGGCGGGCGGCCGTTACGAATATGAGGATTTCGTCAATGACGAGTGGGCATCCTTCGCCCAGCTCGCCTGGAAGGACAAGCGCATCGCTTCCGGCGACTGGCGCGTGGCGAGGGACTTCCCCAACCTGCCGGCCTGGATCGTCAAGGCGGTCGGCGGCTCGACGACGCACTGGGCGGGAGCGTCGTTGCGCTTCCAGGAGCATGAGTTCAAGACGCTTTCGACCTACGGAAAGATGGATGGCGCCAACCTGCTCGACTGGCCGATCACGCTGGCCGAGATGGAGCCCTACTATGCCAAGGCCGAGGACAAGATGGGCGTGACCCGCACCAACGGCATTCCCGGCCTGCCCGGCAACAACAATTTCAAGGTATTGAAGGCCGGGGCCGACAAGCTCGGCTACAAGGAGTGCTCGACCGGCCGCATGGCGATCAACTCCGAGCCGCGCGACGATCGCAATTTCTGCCAGCAGACCGGCTTCTGCTTCCAGGGCTGCAAATGGGGCGCCAAGTGGTCGACGCTCTACACGGAAATCCCCAAGGGCGAGGCCACCGGGCATCTGGAAGTGCGCCCGAACTCCATGGCCATCAAGATCAATCACGACAAGGCAGGCAAGGTCACAGGCGTCGTCTATATGGACAAGGACGGCAGGATGCAGGAGCAGAAGGCCCGCATCGTCGCCGTCGCCGGCAACTCGATCGAGAGCCCGCGCCTGCTGCTGAATTCCGAGTCGAGCATGTTCCCCGACGGGCTGGCGAACTCCTCGGGCCAGGTCGGCAGGAACTATATGCGCCACACCACGGGCTCGGTCTACGCGATCTTCGACAAGCCGGTGCATATGTATCGCGGCACGACGATGGCCGGCATCGTCCGCGACGAGGCGCGCAACGACCCTTCTCGGGGTTTCTTCGGCGGCTACGAGTTCGAGACCCTGTCGCTCGGCCTGCCCTTCATGGCCGCCTTCCTCGATCCCGGCAGTTGGGGCAGGTCCTTCACCACCGCGCTCGATCACTACGACCACATGGCCGGGCTCTGGATCGTCGGCGAAGACATGCCGCGCGCGGAGAACCGCGTCACCTTGCACAAGGAGGAAAAGGACGAATACGGCATGCCTATAGCCGATGTCCATTTCGACGACCACGAGAACGATACCGCCATGCGCAACCATGCCTACAGGCAGGGGCAGGCACTCTATGATGCGGTCGGGGCAACCCGCACCTTCCCGACGCCGCCCTATCCATCCACGCACAATCTCGGCACCAACCGCATGAGCGAGAAACCGCAGGACGGCGTGGTCAACAAGCACGGCCAGGCGCACGACATCAAGAACCTGTTCGTGTCCGACGGCAGCCAGTTCACCACCGGCGGCGCGGAAAACCCGACGCTGACCATCGTCTCGCTGGCGATCCGGCAGGCGGACTTTATTGAAAAGGAGATGTCGGCCAGGAACATCTGAGCGGATCAGCAGGCGATATCAGATCTGGGTTGGCGAATGATGGCTCGTTCCGCCTGAGCACAGCGAAAGCACGGACGTATCGCTTTTCTTCAATCAGCTATAGGTGAGCGCGCTGGCCAGTGCGTTCTTCATGAAGTTCTCCATCTCGGCCAGGAACGCCTCGGTCGATGCCACCGCGCCAGCCTCGTCGCCGAGGCTGATCGCCTCGATCGCGGTGGCGTGCGAGCGGCCGATGGGGATGTTGGTCGTCTTCAGGTGCGAAAAGTAGAAGCGCCGGGCATTAGCATGGATAGGCGCCAGCGCCGCAGCCAGATATTTGTTGCGCGCGACCTTGAGCGACAGGCTCTTGAACTCGCGGTCGGCCTTCATCAGGCCGATCTTGTCGCCGCTCTCGGCAGCCAGCCGCATGTCGTCGGCGATTCGTGCAAAGGCGGCACGGTCCGCGTCCACGGCCAGCCGGGCGGCGCGCCTTGCCACGACGCATTCCAGCGGCCGGCGTACCTCCATGACCAGGAACTGGTCGCGGAAATCCACCTCCGTGACAAACACCCCGGAGCGCGGAAGGATGTCGACGAGGTGGTTTTCACGCAGCTTCTGCAATGCCTCGCGGATCGGCGTCCGGCCAAGCGAAAGCGCCTGGGCAAGCATCTGTTCCGAAAGGCGGGTCCGGGGTTCGAGTTCGCCGAGGATTATCATTTCCTCCAGCCGCTCATAGGCCTCGCCGGCCATGGTAGCCGGGCCCGTCCCGTTACTCTCCCACCCGCGCAAAGTCGCCCCGCTTTCCATCGTTTCCTTCTCCGACCGCTTGACGGTTACACGAACGAGGCAAACAGCCAAGCCGCACACAACTAACATGTCAATTTATCCACACGATGCCCGAGAGACCGTCATCGCCAATGATGAAGCCATACTCTATGGGATTGACAAGGAAAAGAACCTTTGAGAACCTGCCTCAACTGACATGTCAGTTTTTCCCGAAGAGGGATAGGGGATTGTGCGCCGATCTTGATGGCGCCGAGCTGGGAGAGGAATTCATGAAGGGAACGGATTATCTGGGCGACGCCTTGCTGGTGGCGGCCGAGCGGGCGAAAGCCGGCAGGCTGGATCGGCGCCAGCTTCTCAAGCTCGGCGCCGCGCTGGGCATCGCGGGCATGATGCCCGGCATCGCCGAAGCGCAGGCCAAGGAAATCGTCTTCGCCATGTGGGGCGGCGACGCCGAAGCCGGCTATCAGAAGGTTTGGGGCGAACCCTTCACCAAGAAGACCGGCATTCCGGTGGTGATGGACGGCACCGGGCCTTCGCCGGGCCGCGTCCGCGCCATGGTCGATGCCGGCAACGTCACCTGGGACATCATCGACGGCGGCGTAGGCACGCAGGCCTCGCTCGGCGCGCTGGGCGCGGTGCAGGAAATCGACTATTCGATCTTCGACCGTAACAAGGTCTTGCCCGGCATGGACTACCGCTGGGGCGCGACCGTCTTCGTCTACGGCTCGGTGCTGACCTACGACAGCCAGGCCTTCGGCGGAAAGACGCCGCAGAGCTGGGCCGATTTCTGGGACATCAAGCAGTTCCCGGGCAAGCGCGTGTTCTACAAATACATGGCCGGGGCGCTCGAGGCCGCCCTTCTGGCTGATGGCGTGCCGCTCGACCAGCTCTATCCGCTGGATGTCGACCGGGCGCTGAAAAAGATCGAAGAGATCAAGGACCACATCGTTCTGTGGGACACCGGGGCGAGCAGCCAGCAGCTTTTCCGCGACGGCGAGGTGACGATGGGCCAGCTCTGGCACACCCGCGCCACGCTGCTTTCCGAAGAGTCCGGCGGGCGTTTCAAGTTCACCTTCAACCAGGGAATGCTGCAGCCCGGCGTGATGTCGGTGACCAAGGACAATCCCGCCGGCACCAAGACTGCGATGGAATTCCTGGCCTCCATGCAGGATCCGCAATCGCAGGTCGAGCTTCTGAAGCTGCTCGGCAACGGCCCGGCCAATCCGGAGGGCGTAGCCATGCTGAGCCCGGAACTGGCGGCGCTCAATCCGGGCTCGCCCGAGAACCGCAAGCTGATGGTGTTGCAGAACGCCGACTGGTACGGCGAGAACATCGTGCCCGTCACCAAGCGTTTCCTGGACCTTTTGTCCTCCTGACACCACCGTCGAGGCGCCGGCATCGATATCGCCGGCGCCTTTCCTTTCACCGTCAACGCCGGCCGTTTCCGTGCCAGCTGCCGCCGCGAGCATCCCATGCCCCTTTTTGCCGACAGCGTGATACGCAACGCCAAGATCGCCACCATGAACGAGGCGGCTCCTTTCTGCGAGGCGATCGCCGTGCGCGACGGCCGCATCCTTGCGGTGGGCACGGCCGCCGACATGGTGCCCTTGACGGGGCCGCAAACGGAGATCCTCGATGCGGACAGCCGAACCGTGCTGCCCGGCTTCATCGACTCGCACTGCCATGCGGATGTCTACGGCGCACGCGTTCACAAATGGGCGGATTTCAGTTGGCCGGTCGTTCGCTCCAAGGGCGAGGTGCTGGCCAGGATCGTCGAGGCCACCGCAACCTTGCCCGAGGGCGAATGGTTCGTCGGCTTCCGTTACGACGACAACAAGCTCGGCGGCTATCCCACGCTCGCGGAACTCGATGAGGCCGGCAACGGCCATCCGGTTTTCGTCTATCGCACCGACTGCCATCTCGGCATCGCCAACACGGCAGCGCTGCGCCGGGCAGGACTGTGGGACATGACGCAGGACCCGCCTTTCGGCCGCATCGAGCGCGATCCGGCCAACGGCCTGCCGACGGGCCTGCTGAAGGAAAACGCCGCCTATATCGTGGTGGACGAGATCAGCAAGGACTACACGGCCGCCGACTTCGCCAACGGCCTCAAGACCGTGTTCGCGGAGTTCCTTCGCTACGGCATAACCTCGATCCACAATTCGCTGACCACGTCCAACGGCATCCGGGCGTTCCAGGATCTGCATCGCGCCGGCGACCTGCCGCTGCGCGTCGGCATCATGGTCAGCGGCAAGGAGAACGGCCTGGTCGAATCCTACATCCGCGCCGGCATCCGCTCCGGTTTCGGCGACGAATGGGTGCGCATCCTCGGCGTCGAGTGGTGCCCCGACTGCAGCACGGCCGGCCGCACTGCCGCCTACTACGAGCCTTATATCGGCGAGAAGGTTCTGGGCGAACCGGACCACAACACCGGCATGGTGCTCTATGGTGCCGACGATTTCCGCAAGCGCGTCACCGCCGCCACCGCTGCCGGCCTGACCGTCTTTGCCGACGGCATCGGCGATCGCGGCATCGACTTCGTGCTCGATGCTTTCGAGACGGCGCTGGAGGCGCATCCGAACGCCGACCATCGCATGCGGGTGGAACACAGCTGCTATGCCACGCCCGCAATTCGCGAGCGCATGAAGCGGCTGAACGTCATTCCCTCCTCGGCCAGCGCCTTCCTCTACGATTTTGGCGACGCCTATATCCGGGTGCGCGGCGAGGAAGCGATGGCTCACATGATGCCGCACCGGAGCTGGAAGGATATGGGCATGATCGCCCCCGGCCATTCGGACGCGCCGATCTGCCATCCCAACCCGCTGCGCGGCATCTATTCGCTGGTTACGCGCAAGTCCGACAGCGGCAAGGTCCTCGGCCCCGACGAGGCAGTCAGCGTGTGGGATGCGGTGATGTCCTATACGCTCTGCGGCGCCTATGCGGGCCGCGAGGAAAGCATCAAGGGAAGCATCGAACCGGGCAAGCTTGCCGACCTCGTGATCCTCGAGGAGGATATCTTCAGCGTCGATCCCGAGCGCATCCCCCACATCCGGATCAACCGCACAATCGTGCACGGAAAGACGGTTTACCAGGCGTGACCTTGCCCAATCATCGCATACGCCTGGCCCTGATGATGACCGCGCCCGCGGTCCTGCTGATCGGGCTTCTCTATCTCCTGCCGCTGCTGCGCATCCTGGCCCTGAGCCTCACCGAGGCGCCCGGCGCAGCGGCCAACTACGGCCAGCTTTTCACGTCCGACGTCATCGCGCGGGTCATGTGGACGACCGTCAGGATCTGCGTGTTGACCACGGCCATCACGCTGGCGCTCTCCTATATCATGGCGGCGGCGCTGACGCTCGCCAGCGCGCGGATGCGCACGGTGATGTTCGTGCTCATATTGCTACCGCTGTGGCTGTCGGTGCTGATCCGCGCCTTTGCCTGGGTGACGGTTCTGCGCGGCAACGGCGTGCTCAACAGCACGTTGATGTCGCTCGGTCTGATCGACATGCCTGTCAGCCTGGTGCGCAACGAGATCGGCGTCGTCATCGGCATGGTCCACTACATGCTGCCCTTCGGCATATTGCCGTTGTTCGCCAGCATGCGATCGATGGACCAGCGGGTCCTGAGCGCTGCCCGCAGCCTCGGCGCGGGACCGTTCACCGTCTTCAGGCGCGTGTTCTTCCCGCTTACCCTGCCCGGCCTGTTCTCATCCTTCATCCTGATCTTCGTCTTCTCGCTCGGCTTCTACGTGACGCCGGCGATCCTCGGCGGCGGCCGCGTGATGATGGTCGCCGAATATATCAGCGTTCAGGTGCATGAGACGCTCGAATGGGGCACCGCCACCATGCTGGCCTCGGTGCTGCTGTTTGCGGTGTTCGCGGTCATCGTCGGTCTCGGCCGCTTCGCCGACTGGGAGAGCATCTTCGGAAAGGGCGGAGAATGATGGAAACCGGCAACGCGCCTCGTCCCGGCCGGATGCTGGTCCTCACCTGCGGATGGCTCGGACTTCTCTTCCTGCTGGCCCCGCTGCTGGTGACGTTTCCGGTGTCGCTCACCACGCAACGCTATCTTTCGATGCCGACCGACGGCATTTCCTTCGAGCACTATGCGAAGCTGATAAGCGACCTGCGCTGGTCGCAAAGCATCATCACCAGCCTGGGCATCGCCGTTCTCACCACGATCTGCGCCACCGTGCTTGGCACGCTTTGCGCCATTGGGCTGTGGCGCATCAATTCGCGGCTGACGCACTATGTACGCATCCTGATCCTTGCGCCGCTGATCGTGCCGCCCATCGTGAACGCGCTCGCCTTCTACCGCACGTGGATCGACCTGAAATGGCTGGATTCGATCGGAGGCGTGGTGGTCGCGCACACTGTCCTGTGCATTCCACTGGTGCTGATCACGGTCTCGACATCGCTGAGCGGCTTCGACCGCCGCATCGAGCAGGCCGCGCGCAGCCTGGGCGCCGAGCCGTTCACGGTGCTGCGTCGCATCGTGGTGCCCAACATCGCGCCGGGCATCCTCTCGGGCGCCGCCTTCTCCTTCGTCACGTCCTGGGACGAGGTCGTGGTGGTGCTCTTCCTCACGAGCCGGCAGGTGGTGACATTGCCCGTGGTGATCTGGTCCAGCCTGACCGAGCGGGTCGATCCCGCAGTCGCGGCCATCTCGGTCGTCATGATCGTGGCTACGCTGATCGCCGTCCTTTTCCGGCTCGCATTTTCCAAGACCTGAGCGCATTTGCACCCATGAACCAGTCCTCCACTCCCTTTCTCGCGGTAGACCGGCTGTCCAAGGACTATGGCGGCCTCAAAGCGATCGACGATATTTCACTGACCCTGCCGCGCGGCGAATTCCTGACGCTGCTCGGTCCGTCCGGCTCGGGCAAGACCACGCTGCTGATGGCCATAGCCGGTTTCGTCACCCCGACTGCTGGCACCATCCAGTTGGAGGGACGGAACCTTGTCGCGCTTCAGCCGGAGAAGCGCGACCTGGGCGTCGTATTTCAGGGCTATGCGTTGTTCCCGCACATGACGGTGGCCGAAAACGTCGCCTTTCCGCTGGAGGTTCGCGGCACGGACAAGGCCGAGACCAGGCGGCGGGTGGACGCGGCATTGGAAACGGTGCAGCTTTCGGCGCTGGGCAAGCGCAAACCCTCCCAGCTCTCCGGCGGCCAGCAGCAGCGCGTCGCGCTGGCGCGGGCACTGGTGTTCTCGCCGCCGATCGTTCTGCTCGACGAGCCGCTGAGCGCGCTGGATCGCCAGTTGCGCACTGAGTTGCAGGGCGAGTTGAAGGACCTGCATCGCCGGCTCGGCACCACTTTCATCAATGTCACGCACGACCAGGACGAGGCATTGTCCATGTCGACGCTGATCGCCGTCATCAACAAGGGCCGCGTGGTGCAGTTCGGCACCCCGCACGAAATCTATGAGCGGCCGAGATCTACTTTCGTGGCGAATTTCGTGGGCCGCAGCAACGTCATCGATGCCGTCATCGCGGGCCGGGAGGCGGACGGAACAAGCCGCCTGGACGCAGCCGGCCACGAGATCATGGTGCGGGGCGTCGACGCGCCTGCGGCTGGCCAGGGCGTCACGCTCAGCATGCGGCCCGAAAAGCTCGGCCTCGTCAAGGGCGAGCAGCGAGGAGCCAACCGGATAACCGGCACGATCGTCGATTGCGGCTATCACGGCAGCAATCTTCAGGTCGCCGTGTCCACGGCATTGGGGCTTTTGCGGGTCGAGGCGCAAGCCTGGCGGCTGGATTTCGCACCCGCCCCTGGCGAAACAGTGTCGATCTGTTTTGACGAGACCGTCCCCGTGATCGTCGAGCGCGATAACTGACCGGCCAGGCGCGGCTCCGCCGCGATTAGCAACGGCTGCGCTTTACTCGCGCGGTCGCATCAAGCAGGAATTTCCCAAGATGCGCACTTTCTTCCATCCCGACCAGCGGCTCCATGATCCGCAGCAGTTCATGCGCGTGGGGCGTATCGCCCGGCCCACCGACGTGCCTTCGCGCTGCGACGTGCTGCTGGCGACGCTGGACGCGCGCGGCCTTGCGCCAACAGCGCCGGAGCCGGCAGGCCTGGGCCCCGCCTTGGCCGTGCACAGCCCCGACTACCTCGATTTCCTGGCGACCATTTATGAAGGCTGGAGCGCTCTGCCCGATGCGGGGCCGGAGGTGCTGCCCAATCTTTCGCCCTACTGGAACGCCCGGCCGGGCGAGACACGCCAACCGTGCCGGCCGGAATCGCTGGTAGCCCGCGCGGGCCATTATCTCGGCGACCTTTCCGTGCCCATCGGACCGCATAGTTGGCAGTCCATTCTGGCCGCCTCGCATTGCGCGGCGGCAGCCGCCGATGCCGTGCTTTCGGGCGAAACGTCCGCCTACGCGCTTTGCCGCCCTTCCGGCCACCATGCACGGCGCGACCGGGCCAGCGGCTTCTGCTACGTCAACAATGCCGCCATTGCCGCCCAGCGCCTGCGGAGCCATTACGACCGCGTCGCAGTGCTCGACATTGATGCTCATCACGGCGATGGCACGCAGGAAATCTTCTATGCTCGAGACGACGTACAGACCATCTCCATCCACGCGGATCCGAACGTTTATTATCCTTTCTATACGGGTTATCCGGAAGAACGCGGCGTCGCCGCCGGCGAAGGCAGGAACCTGAACCTCCCACTCCCGGCCGGTGCTTCCGATGCAGAATATCACGCAGCAATCGACCGTGCGCTCGAAGAGGCCACAACGTTCGGCGCTCAGGCATTGGTGCTTTCCCTCGGTTTCGACGGACACCGCGAGGACCCGATCGGATTGCTCGATATTTCGACGCGAGCTTTCCAGGGTGTAGGTGAACGCGTCAGGAGCATCGACCTGCCCACAGTGATCATCCAGGAAGGCGGCTACCAGACCAGCGTCATCGGCACTTGTCTCGATGAGTTCCTCGGCGGCTTTGGAGCTTACTAGGCTCAGGGCCAACTAATTTCGGTTGGCTTCATCATTGTGTGTCCGCCTCACCGCTACGGAACGATCGATCAGGATCGCTCTGTTTGGCCGAGAGAGAGGCGAACCGATCTGGCAGCGCTGCTTTCCGGTAGCAACAGGCGTCGAGACAACTGTCGCGATGCCTGCTGCGTCAATGCCGCATCGGCGGGCAGCCGGAGCGGCAGCGCTTCCCGCGCTGCTATGCCTTCAGACCACCCGCAGGTTGCGAATGGGCCGCCCGGGCGTGAGCGCTTCGGCCGCCAGGACTATGCCCTGCGCGTCGATTCCATAGTGACGGTGAAGGTCTGCGATGGTGCCGGTCTGGCCGAAATGCTCGACGCCAAGCGAGCGGGTGCGGTGGCCGTGGACGGAGCCCAGCCACGCCAGCGTCGCCGGGTGCCCGTCGATCACGGTGACGATGCCGCAATGGGAGGGGATGTCGGACAGCAGTCGCTCGACATGACTGCTGGCATGGATCAGCCCCGCCTCCCGGGCGCGCTGGGCGGCGGTCCAGCCGGCATTGAGCCGGTCGGCAGAGGTGATCGCCAGCAGGCCGACATCGCGGCGGTCCTCGGCCATCATGCCGATCGCCTCGATGGCCTCCGGCGCGATCGCGCCGGTATAGGCGACGATCACCTGCGCATTGGGACCGGGCTTTCGCATCCAGTATCCGCCGTTGATGATATCCTGTTCGAGCTGCGGCGTGATCTCGCGCTTCGGCTGCTCGACGGTCCGCGTCGACAGCCGCAGATAGACCGAGCCACCGGTGGCATCGCGCAGCCAGGTGAGGCTGTCGGGCTGCGCCTCGCCGGAACGCTGCATGTATTCGAACGCCCAGCGCATCATCACCGCGAGTTCATCGACGAAAGCGGGCTCGAAACTTGCCAGCCCGTCCTGCGCCATCCCGATCAGGGGCGTGGCGATAGACTGGTGCGCGCCGCCTTCGGGCGCGAGCGTCACGCCTGAAGGCGTGGCCACGACCATGAAGCGCGCGTCCTGATAGCAGGCGTAGTTCAGCGCATCCAGGCCGCGCTCGATGAACGGGTCGTAGAGCGTGCCCACCGGCAGCAGCCGTTCGCCGAAGATCGAGTGCGACAGGCCGAGCGCCGACAGCATGATGAACAGGTTCATCTCGGCGATGCCCAGTTCCATGTGCTGGCCCTTCGGCGAGAAGGCCCAGTTGTAGGTGGAGGGAATGCGCTCCGCCTTGAACAGATCGGCCATCGTCTGCTTCGAGAACAGGCCGCGCCGGTTGACCCACGCCCCGAGATTTGTCGAGACGGTCACGTCCGGCGAGGTGGTGACGACGCGTTCGGCCAGCGCAGTATCGGACTTGGCGATCTCGTGCATGACGAGGCCGAAACCCTGCTGCGTCGACATCGAAGGCTGCGCCGCGAAGTCGAGACGCTCCGGCACCGGCACCTGGGCAGCCTCGTAGCGCCGCCGCCCGCGCTGGACGAACGGCACCCTTGCCAGAAACGCCCTCGCCTCGCGCTCGCCGACCTGCATGCCCTCGAACGGCTCCCATTCGTGCCCGGTCCGCACGTTCATCGTCTGGCGCAGCGCCTCGACCTGCGTCGGCGTCATAAGACCGGCATGGTTGTCCTTGTGGCCGGCCAGCGGCAAGCCGAACCCCTTGATCGTATAGGCGATGAAGCAGACCGGGCGATCGTGCTTTCGCGCTTCCTCGAACGCTTCCAGCAGCGAGGGCAGATCATGGCCGCCGAGATTGCCCATCAGCGCGGCAAGCTCCTCGTCGCTGCGCCGTTCGATCAGTCGCGAGACAGCTCCCTGATCGCCGATGTCGTCGAGCAGGCGCCTGCGCCAGGCCGCGCCGCCCTGGAAGGTCAGTGCCGAATAGAGCTGGTTCGGACAGGCATCGATCCACTCGCGCAGGCGGTCGCCGCCGGGTTCTTCAAAGGCGGCCTGCTGGAGCTTGCCGTATTTCAGCACCACGACATCCCAGCCGAAGTTTCGGAAGATCGATTCGAAGCGCGCCCACAGGCCCTCGCGCACCACGGCGTCGAGGCTTTGCCGGTTGTAGTCGACCACCCACCAGGTGTTGCGCAGGCCGTGCTTCCAGCCTTCGAGAAGCGCCTCGAAGATGTTACCCTCATCCATCTCCGCATCGCCGACGAGCGCCACCATGCGGCCTTCTGGAGCGCCATCGTTCCAGCCCCTCGCACGGACATAGTCCTGCACCAGGGAGGAAAACAGCGTCTGCGCCACGCCGAGGCCGACGGAACCGGTCGAGAAGTCGACATCGTCGCCATCCTTGGTGCGGGACGGATAGGACTGCACGCCCCTGTAGCCGCGGAAATTCTCCATCTTTTCCCGCGTCTGGTTGCCGAGCAGATATTGTATGGCATGGTAGACGGGGCCGGCGTGAGGCTTGACCGCGACGCGGTCTTCGGGACGCAGGACGTGGAAATAAAGAGCCGTCATGATGGTGTTCATGGACGCCGACGAGGCCTGATGCCCTCCGACCTTCAGCCCGTCGCCAGTATCCCTCAGGTGGTTGGCGTTGTGGATCATCCACGTCGCCAGCCACAAAACCTTCCGCTCAAGCGCCGCGAGCATCTTCAGATCGGTCATGTCACTCCTCCGGTAGAGGTCGGCATCGTAGGACACAAAATGAGGCGATAGCGGCCAATCTTGTCTTTATTTGCAGGAGGTATTAGCAAGTTCAGCCACGATTTGAGATTTGAGTGACGAAACGTGCCAATTTCCGAACTGGATGCCATTGACCGCAAGATCCTTCGCGCACTGCAGGCGAACGGCAAGATCTCCATCGGGGAACTCGCCGAGAAGGTCGGCCTTTCACCTTCACCCTGCGCCCGGCGCGTGCGGCTTCTGGAGAAGACCGGCATCGTCAAGGGATATGCGGCGATCGTGGACCAAAAAAAGGTCGGCCTGCCGATCAGCGCATTCGCTTCGATCAAGCTGGAGCGCCAGCGCGAGGAAGATCTGGACCGCTTCGAGGAAGCCGTCTCCCGCTGGCCGGAAGTGCTGGACTGCTATCTCATGACCGGACAGCGCGACTATCTCATGCGCATCGTCGTCGCCAATCTCGAGGCCTATGAACGCTTCATCAAGGACAAGCTGACGCGTCTTGAAAATGTCGCCTCCATCGAGACGAGCTTCGCGCTCGGGCAGGTCAAGCGCTCGGAAGCGCTTCCACTGGACTGATGCAGCCGGAAAGCGCCTTGGGCAGGGTTGCCGACCGCCGAAATCCATACGGCGGCAACCATGCCCAAAGTTCCCTCCGAGGGCAGGATCAACGGAAGCGCCAGCCGCCATTCTGTTTCAAAATCGGTGCATGGCCGGCAATCGCCCCCACACATTCCTTGATCTTTGAAACGGCTTCTTGCAGCGTCGCCAGTTCGGATTCGTACCGATGACCGGCATCTGCCGGTATCCGTTTGGCGCTTGGGGATTCTGGATATCTCTTCCATAAAGAATGCGGGAAGTTGGATGAAGACTGTGATGGCCAGCCTGGTTGCGGCGGTCGTGCTGCTGTTTGCCCGCGCCATCACTGCCGTCAGGGCGATCTGGCACGAGAGCGGACCGCCGCGCCGCCAGTCCGTCTACTTCGCCAATCATGCCAGCCATGGCGATTTCATTCTCGTATGGACGGTGCTTCCACCGCGTCTGCGCAGGCGCGTTCGTCCGGTCGCCGGCGCCGACTACTGGCTGAAATCCGGCCTCAGGAGCTTCATCGGCCGCGATGTCTTCAACGCCGTGCTGATCCAGCGCATCCGCGACGAGCGCAAGGCGGACCCAGTCACCGTCATGGCCGAGGTGCTGGACGAAGGAGCCTCGCTCATCTTCTTCCCCGAAGGCACGCGCAACCAGACGGATCAGCCGCTTCTGCCCTTCAAATCCGGCCTGTTCCATCTGGCCGCCGCGAGGCCGGACGTCGATTTCGTGCCGGTGTGGATCGCCAATCTCAACCGCGTGATGCCGAAGGGCGAGTTCGTGCCCATTCCGTTGATCTGTACCGTCAGCTTCGGCGCTCCGCTGAGACTGCAGCCGGGCGAGGACAAGCAAGCCTTCATCGAGCGGGCGCAGAAAGCCCTTCTGGCACTTTCTCCGAAACAGGCGGGCAACGGCGAATGAGCACGACACAATACCACATGCTTCTGCTGCTGCTCGGCATTGGCGGGGTGCTGCTTGTCGCCTCCCTGATCGGGCGCGCCCTGCAATGGCGGCTGTCTCCGGACGGGTCGAACGCGACCATCGAGAACCTCAACGCCCGCATCAACGCGTGGTGGATCATGGCGATCCTCATCGCCATCGCCTTCATCGCCGGGCGCATCGGCGTGCTCGTGCTGTTCGCCTTCTGCTCCTTTGCGGCGCTGCGCGAATTCGTGACGCTCACCAATACCCGGCGCGCCGACCACTGGGCGCTGGCGGCCGCCTTCTTCGTCGTGCTGCCCATCCAGTACTTCCTTCTGTGGACCGAGAACCACGGCATCTTCTCGGTGTTCATTCCCGTCTATGCCTTCCTGCTCATGCCCATCATCGCCGTTCTGCGGGGCGACACGCAGCATTTCCTGGTCCGCATCGCCGAGGTGCAATGGGCCCTGATGATCTGCGTCTTCTGCGCCTCGCACGTGCCGGCGCTGCTGACGCTGACCATTCCCGGCTACGAAGGCCGCAACGTGCTGCTGATCGCCTTCCTCGTCATCGTCGTGCAGCTCAGCGATGTGCTGCAATATGTCTGGGGCAAGCTGTTCGGGCGCACCAAGGTCGCCCCGAACCTGTCGCCCTCCAAGACCGTCGAGGGCTTCGTCGGCGGCGTCGCCAGCGCAACGCTGATCGGCGCCGGGCTGTGGTGGATCACGCCCTTTACGCCCGCGCAGGCCGGCCTGATGGCCTTCGTCATCGCCATGATGGGCTTTTTCGGCGGGCTGGTGATGTCGGCGATCAAGCGCGATCGCGGCGTGAAGGACTGGGGCCACCTGATCGACGGTCACGGCGGCCTGATCGACAGGCTGGATTCCGTCGTCTTCTCGGCGCCGATCTTCTTCCACCTCACCCGCTACTGGTGGTCGCTGACATGACGGCGCGGCTGCGGGCGCTGGCCGCAAACGGAGCTGTGCACGTCGCCTTCGCCTTCCTGGCCATGGGCGGCTGGGCCGTTTTCGCGAACCGCTCTTATCCTCCGCCGCGCCCGCTCCTGGCGGGCCTCGTCCAGGGCGGCATGTCGGCCGTTCTGACGCTATGCCTCAAGTCGATCATAGATGCGCTGTCGCGCCGCTTCACGGGCCTCATGCGTCTCTGGGCGCCGCCTCTCATCGCCTGTCTCGCCACGACCTGCACTCTGATCGCCATCCATGCCATCAGCGGCACGCCCGAAATCCTCCATACCATCGCCGTGCCGCTGCTCGTGTCCACGAGCTACGCGGCCGCCTACAACTATTCGATCTTCCGGCAAGGAGCGCCATGAGCATGGAAAAGGGCGATCGCAGGCCATTGGCAAGCCGCAACACCCGCTGGGCGCAGGCGACGGCCAGGCGCATGGCCGCAATGTCGATCACGCCGAACGCGATCTCGCAGGCGAGCATGGTGATGGCAGCGCTGGCTGGCGCCGCCTTCTGGATGTCCGGTGTGAACGAAGGCATCGCCCGCAGCCTGTTGCTGGTGGCCGCCGCGCTGTTTTGCCAGCTTCGCCTGCTGTGCAACCTCTTCGACGGGATGGTCGCGGTCGAAGGCGGCAAGGCCGAGGCGGATGGGCCGTTCTGGAACGAGTTTCCCGACCGCGCCGCCGACATCATGATCTTCGCCGGCCTCGGCTACGGCACCGGCCTGCCGGGGCTCGGATGGGCGGCGGCGGCCTTTGCGGTGCTCACCGCCTATGTGCGCGAGCTTGGCCGCGCCAACGGCGCGCCGAGCGATTTCTGCGGCCCCATGGCCAAGCAGCACCGCATGGCCACGACCACCGCGGCGGCAGTGATGTCCGCGTTTGAATTCCTGTGGGACGGCAGCAACGAAGTCCTGGCCCTGGCCTTGTGGCTCATCACCATCGGCGCTGCCTTGACTGCGGTTCGGCGCGGCATCCGGCAGGTAAGATGGTTGCGAGGCAGACGGACGAACAACTCTCCCGCGAATGCCCTGCCCGGTCCCGAAGCGACCGGCTAAGCACCCCCTCTGAATCGCGATCCACCAACCACAGGCACCGCGCGGCACCCCCAGAACGCCGCGCGAGAGAGACGCCGCGACCGCCGCGCTCACCTTGGCCGGATTGTCGCCGGCACGCCGAAGGTGCAACGGCCTGTTCGGGAGAAACAGGGAGAGGCTCTCGCCAAATTCTTGCCGCCGCCTAGATTTGTCCCAGACGTGAGCGTCCGGGAGGTCGCTCGAGTAGGCCGGCTCGCGCCCCGGTGAGAGCGGAACCTCGTGATACCAACTCCGGAGCGGGCATCTCAAACGCGCAATACCCCGGAGGCCCCATGCACATCAAGTCGCTTGTCTTTTCCACCGCGCTCAGCCTGGCCATGGTTCCGGCAGCAGGTCTGGCCGACACGACACCTGCGGCACCGGCAATCGCGGCCGTAGCCGTCGCGCCGCAATACGACTCCACCCACGTCTACGTGGCGCCCCAGGACGTCGATCGCTTTGCCGAGAGCTTTCTGGCGACATTCGGTGGCCGAAGCACCCCGCAGACGGTTTCGGACGTGACACCGACGCCAAGCAGCGCGACGGTGCAACTGCTGCAGACGCCGGTCGGCATGGTATCGCTCTTCGGCTTCAGGACACCGGTGCCGTATCCATTCGGTGCCGAACGGAACGGCTACCTCGTGACGGACATGGATGCGGCTATCCAGGCAGCGCGGCAGGCCGGGGCGGATGTGCTCGTCTCGCCCTTCTCCGATCCGATCGGCCGTGATGCGGTCATCCAATGGCCAGGTGGCGTGAACATGCAGCTCTATTGGCACACGTCCAAACCATCCTATGCCGCTCTCCAGACCGTTCCGGAAAACCGCGTCTATGTTTCGCCGGATCGAGCACCGGCATTTCTGCGCAGCTTCCTCGCCTTCTCGCACGGAAAGATCGTTTCCGATGACGCCCATGCCCCCGGCATCGAAATTGGTCGGCCCAACGACAGCTACCGGCGCATCAGGATCGAGTCCGACTTCGGCAAGATGACGGTTTTTCAGACGGATGGCCATCTGCCCTATCCCTATGGCCGCGAGACGACGGGCTACGAAGTCGCCGATCTGCGGGCCACGCTTGCGAAAGCCAGGGCCGCAGGGGTCGCCGTAATCGTGGCGCCCTTTGCCGCCGCCGGCCGCACCTCCGCCATAGTTCAGTTCCCGGGCGGATATATCGCCGAGATTCACGCCCTGGCCCCGGCCGACTAGGTTTCTGCCCCACCGGAATTGGAGGAGACCCGACGGCCTGTCCGACCCACATGACTGGACCGGGAGCCATTCCAGAGTGGGGCATACCTGTAGTGGCGACACCCGCAAACGTTGCAGCGGAATCGGATTGCCCCACCAATCTGCCTGGCATCAGAGATGTCGTGCAGGGCCTCGAACGTCGCTGGGAGCCATGCCGAACTGGCGGCGGAAGGCCGTGGCGAAATTCGCGGGGCTGGAATAGCCTGCAAGCAGGCTTGCGTCGCTGATGGTGCATTCGCCAGAAGCAAGGGCGGCGAAGGCCCGCTCCAGTCGCTGTGTGCGTACATATTCGAAAATGCTCATACCTACCGCTGCGCGAAAGAGGTTCTGCAAGCCGCTTGCGTTGAGGCCGGCCTCCTGTGCGATGCTTCCGACAGTAAGCGGTACATCCAGATTGGCGGCGATGAAGCCCTTGGCCCGTTCGAGCCGATGCCTGTTCTGCCGCGACAGAAGATTGCCGCCGCCTTCCCGACGCTCATTCTTCATCAGGGCCGACAGGGTTTCTCCGACGACCTCGATGGCTCGGCCTTCGAGATAGAGATTTCGCAGCGACGGGACAAAGGCCGAAGGCATCATCATCTGCCGCACGATCTCGATCGCTTTGGGCGTCGGGCGCCAGGATCGGTGGGCAAGATGGTCCTTGAGTATGCCGACCAGCAAACGTTCGTCGCCGGCGCGTTCCAATGCCTCCAGGTTCATCCATTCCGGACTGGCCGACACAACCAGATGCCGTAGCTGCTGCGCCCCGCGGGACAATCGCTCGAAGCTCTCGGGACGCGCGCAGACGACGGCGGTGCCTTCTGCCAGGCTTTCCTGCCTACGCCCGAATTTGAAACGCCGTCCTCCCAGGTCGAGATCGACCTCGCCATTCATGAAGAAAATGCAGGATAGTCCTTCGCGTATATGGGACGTGGCGGTAAAGGGGCGCTGCTCGACGACGTTGCTGACATGAACGAAAAGTCCGTTGCGCAATTCCTGATGAAGGAATTCGCCGGCAACCAGAGTGTCGTCGACGGACAGCCTGTCGTCGGGACTGTCTATCGCCACCCCGTCGCGCTGCAGGAAATCGCGTACGCGCAAGAGTTTTCCGGTCTCGGCAGGTCGGCGTTCCTCGTGGGGTCTCATCTTTGTCTCACATGCGGCCGTCCAGGCATTTTTCCGACCACGGCAGCGAGCCACAGCCGGCGAGGTGATGCTTTCACAGGCCCGCAAAGGTTTTTCATCGGTCTGCAAAGGCCCGCCTGTTGCGGGCAACCATCACAGCTTCTAACCACTATCTTAACTTGATCGTGATGGTCAACTTTCAAACAGGCAGAGATAGGTACGGACGTGGCTGACGCCGGCATTGCGCTTAGAGTTTCAACTTCACCAGATTTTCGCCTGGGTTGGGTATCGTGCCGAAGGCTGGAAGAGGCGTTGAAATCGCACGCGACCGTTCTGCTTGCATCGACCACCCTTTGCGCGGCAATGGCCGGGTTCTCCACGGGGGCCCATGCACAGGAGGGCCCGCAGAGCATTCTTCTCGACAAGATCACAGTCGAGGGAGAAAGCGCGACCGGTCCAGACGACAGCATCGTCGCCAAGCGCAGCCGAAGCGCCTCGAAGACTGATACGCCGTTGCTCGAAACGCCCCAGGCCGTGAGCGTCGTCACCCGCAAGCAGATGGATGAGCAGGGCGCGAACACGGTATCCGAAGCGTTGCGCTATACGCCAGGTGTGCTACCGGAACGAAACGGTTACGACATCCGCTACGACTGGCTCTATATTCGGGGCTTCAACACCTATGTCTGGCTGGACGGGCTCGCGCTGCCCGCCGATCCGGAAAGCTATGCCAATCCCAGCGTCAATCCCTACGCGCTCGAGCGCATCGAGGTCATCAAGGGGCCGGCTTCCGTCCTTTACGGGCGCACGGCGCCGGGCGGCCTCGTCAACTACGTCAGCAAACGGCCGCAGGCGACGCCGCACAACGAGATAGAAGTCGCAACTTCGGCCTTCGGGGGTATCCAGACATCTCTCGATTCCACCGGCCCGCTGACCCAGGACGGCGCATGGACATACCGCTTCGTCGGTCAGGCCAGGAACATGGGCACGCAGGTCGACGGGGAACGCGACAGGCAACTCATGCTGGCGCCAAGCGTGACGTGGTCGCCAACCGACGCAACGTCCCTGACGCTATACGGTTACTATCAGCGCGACGATCCCAAGGACTTCAACCCGCGTTTCTATCCCGCGGTGGGGACGCTGCTGCCAAATCCACTCGGGCAGATTCCGAGGGACATCAATTTCGGCAATTCGGGAGCGAATGAATTCAATCGCGATTTCTACGCTCTCGGCTACGAATTCTCGCATGATTTCAACGAGACGTGGAGCTTCCGCCAGAACCTCCGCTACGCGCGTTCGAGCCAGGATATGTTCCTCGTGCTCGTCAATCCCGCCTTCGCCTACCAGCCGGACGGGCACACGCTCAATCGAGTTTCGGCGGCCTCCGACGACAGGCTCTCGAGCTTCAATGTAGACAACCAGCTCGAGGCCCGGTTCAACACCGGCAGCCTTGACCATACGGTACTGTTCGGCCTCGATTACCTCCGCGGGGTTTCGGACAGGCAGTTCGGCAATTCGCCCGCAGGCGTGCCGCCGTTCGACTATCTCGATCCGGACTACACGCCAGCCGTCATTCCTTACCCGGCTTACACGACCTCGGTGCATCAGAAGCAGCAGCAACTGGGCTTCTATGCGCAGGACCAGATCCGCTACGACCAGTGGGTGGGGACATTCGGGCTCAGATATGACCTCTCGGAGATCGACACGACGAACCGTCTCGCTCCAGGCATGCCGACCGTCACCAATGAGGACAAGAAGCTGTCGGCGCGAGCCGGACTGACCTATCTGTTCGACAATGGCCTCGCGCCCTATGCGAGCTATTCCACCTCGTTCCTGCCGACGCTCGGCATCGATGCTTCCAGCAATCCCTACAAGGCGCAGCAGGCCGAACAATTCGAACTGGGCGTCAAGTACGAGCCCGCCGGCGGGCGGGGGCTGGTCACGCTCTCGCTGTTCAATCTCGATCTGAAGAACGCGCTGACACCCTACTACATCTCGGGCGCCCAGGTCGGCTACGTACAGACGGGCAAGCAGCGGATTCGCGGGCTTGAGATCGAGGGCAAATACGAGCTCAGCCCGGAGGTCGACCTCATAGCCTCCTATGCCTACACCGACTCCAAGGTTCTGGAGTCGAACAGGGAAGTCGAGCTGGGTCGCGAAGTGCTGCGGCTGCCGGAGCACCAGGGAAGCCTGTGGGTGAACTACCGGCCGGATGCCGTGCCCGGCCTGTCGCTGAGCGCCGGCGTCCGCGCAATCTCGTCATACCAGAGCGATCCCAACTATATTGCTGCTTTGCGCATCCCCGGCCGCACGCTTGTCGATATCGGGGCGGAATATGATTTCGGAGCCTTCAAAAAGGATTTCGAGGGAACGAAGCTTCGGGTGAACGTGACGAACCTGTTCGATGAGAAATATGTCTCCCATTGCCTCAACATCACGGGCGGGAGCTGCAACTACGGGGCCGGGCGGGCGATCACGGCCAGTCTGAAATACACATGGTGACCGCTGCGTGGAAATTGCGGACGGCATGCGCCGATTGCACGGCGCCGGCTCTCCGCTTCATGCGCATGGCGCTGCTGGCCTGCCTGCTGTCCACCGGGAGCCGGGCGGAGACGGTCTTGACCGACGCCGCCGGTCGCGAGGTCCATCTGGCGGCCCCCGCCCGACGCATCGTCGTCAATGACAGCCTGCTCCTGCTGTCACTTGCGCTCATTGATCCGGACCCCGTCGGGAAGATCGCGGGCTGGGCTGCACCGCAGCGCATGGACAAAGGCGTATTCGCATCTTTCCGGCAGCGCTTCCCGCAGATCGACGATATCCCGACCGTCGGGGCCGTTGTTCCGGCCAATGCCTCGGCCGAGAGCATTCTCAGCGCGCGGCCGGATTTGTTTGTGGTGAGCCTGTGGCAGCCAGGATGGGAAACCGTGACCGATCTCCTGGAAGCGGCAGGCGTCCCGGTCATCTTCCTCGACGGGCCGGAAAACGATGGGCGCGATCCCGCCGAGGCGACCGCCTTTTCGATCGAGCTTCTCGGAATGGCAATCGGTCAGCAGGCGAAGGCGGCCGACTACGCCAACTTCGTGCGGGCACACTATCGATCGGTAACGGACCGGCTCCGAAACGTCGAAATCCGCCCGAACGTGCTCATCGACGCCTTCGCCGGCACCGAGTGCTGCTCGATTCCGGGACGCGACAATCGACTGAAACAGAATCTGGAACTGGCAGGCGGCAGAAGCATAGGTTCGGAGTCGGTACCGGGGTATGAGGGGCGCATCAGCGCGGAATACGTGCTCGGCGCCGATCCGGACGTCTATATCGGCACCGGGGGGCCACATCTCTCCACCCAGGGCGGCCTCGTGCTCGGCGGCGGATTTGACGCCGCGGTCGCACGCGCATCGCTTGAGGGAATTCTGTCGCAGGGCATCCGCCGCGAGTTGACGGCTGTGCGCCACGGTCGCGCCTTCGGGGTCTCGCACCAGCTTGCGATCTCGGCGCTGAGCGTGCTTGCTTTCGAGTGCTTCGCGAAATGGACGCACCCCGAACTGTTCTCGGAACTCGACCCGGAAGAGACGCTGGCCGAGATCAATCGCCACTTCCTCGCCGTTCCGCTTCAGGGAACCTTCTGGATCGGCCTTCGGGACGAGGCCGATACAACCCGACCATGAACCGCCGCCACCAGAAAGCCAATGCTGGCGATCGCGCCGGTTTTCGAGGATTCCAGGGACGACACCTATGACGAACGGATTTGCCGCGCAGGCACGCATCGCGCTTTCCGAACATGCCGCAGTCATCGACAGGCTGTGCGAGCACATGGTCGAGCACAATGCCGAAGTCGAGAGCCGGGCTGACGGAAAGATCCTGCGCTATGCCGGTTGCAGCGCACGCTTCTCCGACCAGGGCGGGATGACCCTGGTCGACGTGACGGCGCCGAGCCTTGAAAGCCTCTATTTCGTCCGAATGGCCATCGCCTCGCATATTCTGGAGTTCGCCGGGCAGGAAGCGCCAGTCATCAAATGGGTGGGCGACGGCAACAGCCTGCATCACCCTCCGAACTTCCGTATGCTCGAAGTCCGGAAAGTGCAGGACGTGACGCCGCATATGCGACGCATCACACTATCCGGCGAAGATGTCGTCCGTTTCGCGCCGCTGGATGCCCTCCATGTCAACGTTCTGTTGCAGCGGCCGGAAGCGGTCGAACCGCAATGGCCGCGTGTCGGGCCCGATGGCTGCATCCTTTGGGAAAATCCACAGATACGTCCGGCCGCCCGCAAATACACGGTGCGCTCGGTCGACATCGACGCCGGCACGATCGACATCGACTTCGTGATTCACGACGACGCGGGGCCGGGCTCGCGCTTTGCCGAACGGGCCGGGATCGGTGACCGGGTCGGCGTCATCGGCCCCGGTGGTGGCGGGTTGGTCGATGCGGACTGGTATCTTTTCGCCGGTGACGAAACCGCGCTGCCGGCGATTGCGCGAATGCTCGAGCACTTGCCCGAAACGGCCCGGGGCAAGGCTTTCATCGAGGTTGCCGATGCATCGGAAATCCAACCTCTCACATTCGACGCTGCGGTCGATGTGGAGTGGCTATGCCGCGACGGCGCGGAGGCCGGCACAACGGACCTGCTCATCAATGCCGTCAGTCGCACCGCCTTTCCCGAGGACGGATCGACGATCTATGTATGGGCCGGATGTGAGTTCGATGCCTTCCGCGCGATCCGCAGCCATATGCGCGGTGAGCGCGGCCTGAAGAAGCATGAGCATCTCGTCGTCTCCTATTGGCGCCGCGGCGCTCGCGAGGAGAACTGATCCGGTTGATTTATCCGGAATTTTGATTGCCTCGCCGATGTGATGTGCGACGACAAAGATGGAATGGCCCGCAGACTGGGTTGAATTGCATGGCTCCCCGCTCCAAGGGCGCGCGCAATCATCCGCATGGCAGACGGTGCCTGAGAGCCTCGGGCGGAAACGCCGCAGGGTTCTATAGCTCGCAGACCCTGAGTCTATTCTTCTTCACCGGGAACGAAGAATGTGCGCGCTGTATCCACCAGGATCGGCGCGATCTCCCTGCGCACGCGCTCGACCGACCAATCGGCCATGGAAACCGAACAGTGGATGGCGGCGCGCGCCTTGCCGGTGGATGATTTGATCGGCGCCCCGATGCCGATCTCGTTCAACAGCATTTCCTGAAGCGAGATCGCGAAACCATCCTCCCGTGCCTGTTCGATCAGCTCGGCGATCTCGCCGCGATCCGTGGTCGTGCGCGGCGTATACTGTCCTACAGGCCAGGTTTCCACGGCTTCGCGACGGGCATCCGCATCCCAGGTCGCAAGGATTGCGCGGCCGCCCGAGGTGTTCAGCGCGGGGTGCGTACGTCCTATCAGTGTTCCTTCGAAGTTCGTGCGCTTTACCGGCATGCGCACCGAATAAATGATGGATGTCCCGCAGATTTCCGCAAGATTGAGCGACTGGCCTATCTGCTGTTGCAGGTCGAACAGGCGGGGCAAGACCTGTGACGTCAGCGGTTCCGCGACGTAATGCGCATAGGCCATGTGCAGCCACTGGTTCGAAAGCCGGTAGCGTCGGGTGCGATTGTCCCTGTTCAGCATGCCTTCGGCATAGAGTGTCGCGAGAATTCTCTGGACGCTGCTCTTCTCGATCCCCGTGAGTCGGACCAGATCGGTGATCCCCAGGACTGAATTGTTGTCGCCGAAGGCGCGCAGCAGCGTCATGGCCTTGGCCAACGAGCTGATAATCAACGGATTTCGATCGCTCTCAGTCAATGGCGAGCTCCGGGCTCAGGAAATTCTTGACGCATAAGGGGAAACTATGCTTCCTTATTAACATGCAATCTATAGTATTGCAATGCAATAAATGCAAGGAGGGAGGATTTGGCAGATATCGAGGTCAACCTCAGGGTGCTGCAATATTCGGTGCCGCGGGCCCCGGGCGTGACGGGTCTGGTGACCTTGTGTCGTCCAGCTTCCGGAACCGGGGTTTGGTCCCCGTCAATGACCGCGCGCAGACGACGGGCCGATATTCCAGCGACAGCGCGACCGATCTCGGCCGGCAGGGTCTTTCCGACGAGGCGCTGACCCGCATAGGCGACGCGGGGCGCACTGGATGCCGCATTCAGCAGCAACGCGAACCACGTTTTCACCTCGATGAAGTGGAAGGGCCGCCGCCCTCTGCGGGCTGCGTCTCTGACGACCCAAACGATACCGACGGAGCAAACCTTGCTTGGATTCATTCTCAAGCGGCTCGGCCTTGCGCTCCTTGTGGCGCTGACCGTTTCCTTCATCAGCTTCTGCCTGCTCTATTTGAGCGGCGACCCTGCAACGGCGATCGCGGGCGAAGGCGCCAGCGCGCAGGACATCAGCACCATTCGTGAGCTTTACGGCTTCGACCGTCCCATGATGGTCCAGTATGCCGAGTGGCTCTGGCACGCGGTCCACTTCAACTTCGGGCAGAGCTACTACTTCAAGCTCCCCGTTGCGGACCTGATCTCGGATCGCCTTGGCGTGACCATGCGCCTGGGCCTCGCCGCGATCGTCTTCGCGCTGGTCGTGGCCATTCCGCTTGGCGTGCTGGCGGCGATGCGCCCGAATTCGCTGACCGACAAGCTTGCACTGTTCCTCTCGGTCGCGGGGCAGGCCATGCCCAGCTTCTGGTTCGCGCTCGTCCTGATCTCCGTCTTTTCCATCGAACTCGGATGGGTTCCCGCTTCGGGATCGTCGAGCTGGCGGCATTTCATCCTGCCGACGGTGGTGCTGGGCTACTACGCCATGCCGGCGATCATGCGGCTGACGCGTGCCGGCATGCTCGAGGTGCTGTCCTCGGAATATATCCGCACCGCTCGCGCCAAGGGATCGTCGGAATGGCGCGTGATGTTCATCCATGCCCTGCGCAATGCGATTATCCCCGTGGTGTCGCTGGCAGCGGTCCAGATGGGCTTCATGCTGGGCGGTTCGATCGTCGTCGAATCGATCTTCGCGCTGCATGGGGCGGGCTTCCTGGCCTGGGAATCGATTGCCCGAAACGATCTGCCGACCGTGCAGGCACTGATCCTCGTTTTCTCGATGTTCTACATCGTCTTCACGCTGCTCGCCGACATCATGAACGCCTGGCTCGACCCGCGCATGAGGACCGCATGACCATCACTTCATCCTCGACCCCCACGGCCGAACAAATCCTTGAGCCCTCGCCCGCAGCCATTCTGCGCCGCCGCATTTTCGGCCATAGCGGCTTCATGATCGGGGTCGCGACCCTTCTGGTCATCGTCCTGATCGCGATCATCGCGCCGCTCCTGATCCGATACGACCCCTTCACGCAGGATCTGGCGAACCGCATGGTCGCGCCGGAGTTTCTGGGAGGCACGGCCGACCACGTGCTTGGCACGGACCAGCTCGGCCGCGACTATCTTGCCCGCCTGCTTTATGGCGCGCGCGTGTCGCTGTTCATCGGCCTCTTCGCGGCCCTGCTTTCCGGCATCATAGGCACGGCCATGGGCGTTGCGGCGGGCTATTTCGGCGGACGTGTCGACACCGTCGTAACCTTCCTCATCAATGTGCGCCTTGCCATGCCGGTGGTGCTGGTCGCGCTGGCGGTTGTCGCCATCCTCGGCGGCTCGCTGACGGTCGTGGCGATGGTCCTCGGTCTGCTTCTGTGGGATCGCTATGCGGTCGTCATCCGCGCCTCGACGCTTCAGGTGGCGCGGCGGGAATATGTCGCGGCGGCGCGCGCCATCGGAACTTCGACGCCTAAGATACTCTTCTCCGAGATCCTGCCCAACCTGATGAACAACCTGATCGTCGTCGCGACGCTCGAAATGGCGCATGCGATCCTGCTCGAAGCGGCGCTGTCTTTCCTTGGCCTTGGCGTGCAGCCTCCGACGCCGAGCTGGGGTCTGATGATCTCGGAAGGCAAGGACATGATGCTGTTCGAGCCCTGGCTCGTGATGATCCCCGGCGTTGCTTTGTTCGTGCTGGTTCTGGCCATCAACCTGATGGGCGACGGCTTGCGCGACATCACCTCGCCCACCGGACGAAGCTGAGGAAAGAACGCATGTCCGACCCCATTCTCAAAGTTCGCGGCCTGACGCTGGATATTCCGGTCGCTGCTGGAACTCTTCATGCGGTGCGCGGCATCGATTTCGACGTCAAGCCCGGCGAAACACTGTGTATCGTCGGGGAAAGCGGCTCCGGCAAGTCGCTCACCTCACTTGCCGTCATGGGGCTCCTGTCGCCGGGCATCCGGCGCGATGCAATCGAGCTGAGCTTCGATGGGATCGACCTGCGGAAAGCGTCGCGCAAGCAGATGCGGGCGCTGCGCGGCAATCGCATTGCGATGATCTTTCAGGAGCCGATGACCAGCCTGAACCCCGCCTACACGATCGGGAAACAGTTGTCCGAAGCGCTGCGCCTGCACCGCCCGGTCAGCAGGGCGGAAGCCATGGCACGCGCGGCCGAGCTTCTGCGCATGGTCGGCATCACCGCCGCGGAAAGCCGTCTGAACCAGTATCCGCACCAGCTTTCCGGTGGCCTGCGTCAGCGCGTGATGATCGCGATGGCGCTGATGTGCGAGCCGGATCTGCTGATCGCGGATGAGCCGACCACTGCGCTCGACGTCACCATTCAGGCGCAGATCCTGCGCCTTCTGGTCGATATGCAGAAAAAGATGGGCATGGCGCTCATCCTCATCACCCATGACCTCGGCGTGGTCGGCCGCATCGCCGACAAGGTTGCCGTCATGTATGCGGGCGAGCTGGTCGAGACCGGGCCTGTCGCCGAGATTTTCCGGAATCCCGCCCACCCCTACACACGCGGTCTTCTCGAATGCATCCCCGTCCCCGGCCGCATCAAGCGGGGCGAGCGTCTCGGCACGATACCCGGCATTGTCCCGAGCCTGATCGGACGCCAGAACGGCTGCATCTTCCGTGACCGCTGTCCGGAGGCCGTTGCCGCCTGCGCAAGTGAAATCCCGCTGTGCGATCTCTCCCCCTGTCACAAATTGCGTTGCGTCCATCCGAACGGGCGGCGCCAGCCGATGGAGGCCACCGCATGAGCCAGCCGGTCTTGAAACTCGACAACGTCTCGAAGGTCTATCAGGTCCGGCAAGGGCTGTTTTCGGGAACAAAGCCGCTGGCGGCGGTCAGCGATGTTTCCCTTTCGGTCGAGCGGGGATCCGTCCTTGGCCTTGTGGGGGAATCCGGCTGCGGAAAATCGACGCTTGCGAAAATCCTCCTGGGGCTGGAAAAGCCAACCAGCGGGAGCGTGCAGATCAATGGGGAAGATATCACGCGGCAGGACCGCGTCGCGCTTTCGCGCCGCATCCAGCCGATCTTCCAGGATCCTTATTCCTCGCTCAACCCGCGCAAGACCATCCGCGAGATCATCATGGCGCCACTGGTCGTCCACCGGATCGGCGACAAGGCATCGCGCGAGCGCAAGGTGCGCGAGATCATGGACGTGGTCGGCCTGCCCTCGCGCATGACCAACACCTATCCGAACCAGATGTCCGGGGGACAGCGCCAGCGCGTGGCGATCGCGCGCGCATTGATCATGCGGCCCGAGATCGTCATCTGCGATGAGCCGACTTCGGCGCTCGACGTATCCGTGCAAAGCCAGATCTTGAACCTGCTTGGCGATCTGCAGCGCGAATTCGGCCTCACCTACCTGTTCATCAGCCACAACCTTGCGGTGGTTGAATATCTCGCGACACGGGTGGCGGTCATGTATCTGGGCCGGATCATCGAGGAGCGCGATGCCGAAGGCATCTTCCGCAACTCGCAGCACCCCTATTCGCAGGCGCTGCTTGCCTCGGTGCTCACGCCCGACCCCGAGCTTGGCGTGCCGGAAACCCATCTCGGCACCGACTATCCGAACCCGATCGATCCGCCTTCGGGTTGCGCCTTCCATCCGCGCTGCCCGGAACGCTTCGCCCCCTGCGACCAGACCCGCCCGCTTCTGCGCGAAGGCAACGGGGGGTGCGTCGCCTGTCACCTCTACGACGACACCAGCATGATCGCCGCCTGAAACAACAAGGAACCGAGATGCAAACAAGTCTTTCCCGTACCCAGGTCACCCGCAAGAACGTGGTGCGCACCAAGGGTGGCGTCGTGGCGGCGCAGAACAGCAGGGCAGCACAGGTTGGCGCGGCGGTGCTGGCCGCCGGAGGCAATGCCATCGACGCCGCGACAGCGGTTTCCTTCGCGATCGGGGTGCTCGAACCCTGGATGTCCGGCCCCGCCGGGGGCGGCGCCATGATGTATTGGGACGCAAGCCAGGGCACGGCCCATGCCGTCACCTATGCCATGCGCTCCCCCGTGGAACTCGACCCGGCCGGCTATCCCCTTTCGGGCGCGGGCAAGACCTCGGACCTTTTCCCATGGGAAGCCGTGGTCGAGGATCGCAACATCATCGGCGCGACCTCGGTGGCGGTGCCGGGCGTCGTGGACGGAATCGGCCAGGCCCATGCGCGGTGGGGCAGCATGCCCTGGGCCGAGCTGCTTTCCCCCTCTATTGCCCTCGCGAAGGAAGGCCTGCCGGTGGACTGGTATGCCGCGCTGGTCATCGCGGGGTCGGCCCGGGAACTTGCGACCGACCCCGACTCGGCCGCGCTGTTCCTGGAGGATGGGCAATGGCCGATGATCACCGGCTGGACGAGCCTCTCGAACAAGCGTGTCGACATGTCCGGCATGGCTCCGACCCTCTCGGAAATCGCCCAAAAGGGTTACCGAGCCTTTTACGAGGGCGATCTGGCCGAGGCGCTGGTCAATGACGTTCGCGTCAAGGGCGGCTGCCTGTCGATGCGGGACATGGCGGACTATCGCGCCCGGATCGCCGAACCGCTAAGCTTCCGGCGCGGCAGCGCAACCTTCCACGTCACGCCGCACCTGACCGCCGGCCCGACCATGCGGCAGGCCTTCGAGGCCATGCCCGAGATCGCGCGGGGCGCGCCGGATGAGAACGCCTATGTCGGCTATGCCAGGGCGCTGCGTCAGGCCTATGAGCGGCGGCTGGCGACCATGGGCGATGATGGCGAGCTGCCGAAGGCGGCGGGCTGCACGACGCATTTCTCGGTCGTCGACCGTCACGGCAACATGGTCGCGATGACGCAAACCCTGCTGTCGATCTTCGGCTCGAAGGTGGTGTCTCCATCGACCGGGCTCCTGCTCAACAACGGCATCATGTGGTTCGACCCGGTCCAGGGGCGGCCGAACTCGCTCCAGCCGGGCCGCCAGTGCCTAATGAATGTCTGCCCCGCCATCGGCGAACAGGGCGACCGCCGCTTTGCCATCGGAGCCTCGGGCGGCCGCAAGATCGTCTCGGCGGTGACGCAGCTTTCCTCGTTCATCGTCGATTCCGGCATGGATATCGAAGACGCCTTTCATCAGCCGCGCCTCGACATGTCCCTGAGCGACACCATCGTCGCCGACGACAAGCTGCCGGCCCCGGTCGTCGCAGCGCTCGGCGAGGTTGCGAAGGTCGTCACCACCCGCCGCACGGTCTGGCCCTATGCCTTCGCCTGCCCAGCGGGGGTGATGCGCGAGGGCGACCTGAACTCGGGCTGCACGGAAATCATGTCGCCGTGGGGGGACGCAATCCCGGAGGAGTGGAACGCCCATGAGCCTGCGTGAAGATGTGATCGGCCGCGTTGAGAACTATTTCGACAGCGGCCGCATGAAAGCCGAGCTGGCCGAGCTGGTGCGCTATCCGACAGAAAGTCAGGTGCCGAGCAGGAAGCCCGCGCTCCACGCCTATCTCGACGAGGCGATGACGCCCCGGCTGAAGGCAGCGGGCTTCGAGGTGCGAACGCATGAAAACCCGTCGGAGGCGGGCGGCCCCTTGCTTGTCGCGCGGCGGACCGAGGACGCAGCCCTCCCCACCATCCTTGTCTATGGCCACGGCGACGTCATCCACGCGCAGGCCGATCAATGGCGCGAGGGACTGACACCGTTCGAACTGGTCGAGGAAGGCGAGCGCTGGTACGGGCGCGGGGCGGCCGACAACAAGGTCCAGCATCTGATCAATATCGCCGCGCTCGAGGCGCTGATCGCGGCAAATGGCAGGCTGGGTTTCAATGCCACGATCCTGCTGGAAATGTCCGAGGAAAACGGCTCTCCCGGCCTCAAGGAGTTCTGCGCCGCGCATGGCGAGGAGCTTGCGGCCGATGTGCTGATCGCATCGGACGGCCCACGCCTGCAGGCCGATGCGGCCACGATGTTCATGGGCGCTCGCGGTGCGGTGACGGTCGACCTGATCGTTGAAAAGCGCGACGGGGCGCATCACTCGGGCAACTGGGGCGGGCTGCTTGCCGACCCGGCGATGATCCTTGGCCATGCGCTGGCCACGATCACCGACCGCCGGGGGCAGATCCTGATTCCGGAATGGCGACCGACCAGCCTGACCGACAGCGTGCGCGCGGCCCTGCGCGAACTTCCGGTCGACATGGATGACGGCCCGGCTGTCGACAAGGACTGGGGCGAGGAAAGCCTCTCCCCCGCCGAGCGTGTCTATGGCTGGAACAGCTTCGCCGTCCTGGCCATGACTTCGGGGGTACCCGATGCGCCGGTCAACGCGATTTCGGGCACGGCGCGGGCAACCTGCCAGCTCCGCTACGTGGTCGGCACGGACCCCGACGACATCATCCCGGCGCTGCGCCGCCATCTCGACCGCAACGGCTTCGCCGAACTGAAGATCGTCAGTCGCGAGGACGATTTCTTCCCGGCGACCCGACTGGACCCGGATCATCCCTGGGCGAGGTTCATCGCCCGATCGCTGACCGAAACCAAGGGCGAACCACCGCATGTTCTGCCCAACCTCGGCGGCTCCCTGCCGAACGACTGTTTTGCGGAAACGCTCGGCTTGCCGACCGTCTGGGTGCCCCATTCCTACCGCGGTTGCTCGCAGCACGCGCCGAACGAGCATGTCCTGAAACCTGTCTGCCGTGACGCGCTGCGCTGCATGGCAGGGATTTTCGCCGACATCGCGGAGGGCAGGAGCCCGTCCGCCAAGGCCTGACCACTCGGCGGGCGGGAGAGATCTCGTCCGCGCTCCACCAACCCTCGATCAAGATGGAACGACATATGACCCTTCAACGGAATGCCGTCATTCTGGCCGCCATTGCCGCCAGCATCAGCCTGGCTGCGCCGGGAGCAGCTTTCGCGGACAAGGCGGACGACACCGTCCGCATCGCCTTCTCGAAGGAGCTCGACAGCCCCAACACCTATTTCAGCTCGGCACGGGAAAGCACGATCTTCGGCTACGCTGTCTGGGATACGCTGGTCGAGCACGACCCCAAGACCGGGGAATGGGTCGGCAACCTTGCCGAGAGCTTCAGATGGGTCGACGACGTGACGCTCGAATTCAAACTGCGTCCGGGCGTGAAGTTCCACAATGGCGAGGAATTCGACGCCGATGACGTGGTCTTCACGCTGAACCATTTCTCCGATCCGAAGACGCCGGTGGCCATGCCGAACACCGTCAACTGGATCAAGAACGCGGAAAAGATCGACCCGATGACCGTGCGGGTGCATCTGAAGGCTCCCTTCCCGGCCGCTCTCGACTTCCTTGAAAGCGCCGTCCAGATCTATCCCGACCAGTACTACCAGGAGGTTGGTGACGAGGGCTTCGCCAGGAAGCCGATCGGAACCGGCCCCTACATGGTCGAAAAGATCGAGCCCGGCAGCGGCTACACGCTGAAGGCCTTCCCGGGCTACCATGACGGCGGCCCGCGCCAGAAGCCGAAGATACAGAATGTCGAGGTCCGCAGCATCCCCGACACGAACACCCAGGTCGCCGAGATGCTCTCGGGATCGGTGGACTTCATCTGGCAGGTCCCCGAGGACCTGACCCAGAAGATCAAATCGCGCGGCGGCTTCAACGTGGTCCAGGGTCAGACCCTGCGCTTCGGCTATGTTTCGATGGATGTCTCGGGGCGGTCGGACCCGAACACGCCGCTCAAGGATCTGCGCGTGCGCCAGGCGATCAACCATGCGATCGACCGCAAGTCCATCCGCGACGCCTTCTTCGCGCCGACCTCGGAAATCATCAACTCGATCTGCAGCCCGCTGCAATTCGGCTGCGAGCAGGACGTCACCGTCTATGACTTCAATCCCGACAAGGCCCGGGAGCTTCTGAAGGAAGCGGGCTACGAAAAGGGCTTCAGCACGACGATGTACTTCTATCGTGACAAGCCCGCCGCCGAAGCGATGGCCCAGATGCTGGCGAATGTGGGCATCAAGGTCGATCTGCAGATGCTGAAATACGCGGCCCTTGCCGACAAGCAACTGAAGGGCGAGGTTCCCATGGGCTTCGTGACCTGGGGCTCCGGCTCGGTCGCGGACGCTTCGGCCTCGACCTCGAAGTTCTTCGACGGCTCCGACATCGACGACGTGAAGGACGCCGGCCTGACGGCGACGCTCAAGGCAGCGGACACCACCACCGATCCCGACAAGCGGAAGGAGTTTTACACCAAGGCGCTGCGCCAGATCGCGGACGAGGCCTATTGGATTCCGCTCTGGACCTACACCACCAACTACATCCTGTCCGGGGATTTGAGCTTCACCCCAACTCCCGATGAATTCGTCCGCTTCTACGACATGAGCTGGAAGTAACCAGAACCGGGGCCGCGACCAAGGTCGCGGCCTTCTCCCTACACCTTTTCGCGACAGTTTCCCGACAGCCTCATCGAGGCCGGCGGCCCCTGGCGGTCGCCCTGCTTCCAGTTCAGAGACAACAGCATGCACATCCATTCCTCCCCGCAACTCCGCCCCGCCCTGCGGATAGACAGCGCCGAACTGCGCCTTGTGGAGCTGAAACTCCTCAATCCGTTCCGCATTTCCACCGGCGTGATGACAAAGAAGGTCTTTCCCCTTCTGATTTTGCGCAGCGATGGGACAGAGGGCTATGCGGAAGGCGTTGTGGACGTGCTGCCCGATTACCTGCCCGAGACGACCGTCTCCTCGATGATGATGATGCGGGATGTGTTCCTGCCGCAGATGGTCGGCAAGAGCTTCTCGACACCCTACGAGATCAATCTGATGACCCGCCGCTGGCGCGATCACCAGATGGCAAAGGCCTGCGTCGAGATGGCATTCTGGGACCTCTGGTCGAAATCGCTGGGGCTTTCGCTGTCGCAGGCACTTGGCGGCACGCGCAAAGAGGTCGAGGTCGGGGTCTCGTTGGGCATCAGGGAGATCCGGGAGACGCTTCTGGATGTCGAACGTCACGTCCAACAGGGCTATCGCCGGATCAAGCTGAAGGTCATGCCGGGCCATGACCTGAAATTGCTGGAGCACGTCCGCAACCGCTTCCCGGACATCCATCTCACGGTGGACGCGAACTGCGCCTATTCACTCGCCGATCTGTCCGTGCTTCAGCAGATGGACGGTTTCGCGCTTGATTACATCGAACAGCCGCTGGCTTGGGACGACCTGCACGACCACGCCAAGCTGCAGTCCCTGATGCGCACGGCAATCTGCCTGGACGAGTGCATCCGTTCGCCCGAGCTGTGCCGCAAGGCACTGGCCATCGACGCGGGCCGCGTCATCAACATCAAGGTCGGCCGTGTCGGAGGTCATGCGAGCGCCCGGCAGATCCATGACATCTGCCAGGCCCATGACGTGCCGGTCTGGTGCGGCGGCATGCTCGAGGCGGGCATCGGGCGCGCGCACAATATTCATCTTTCGACGCTGGAGCAGTTCAAGCGTCCCGGCGACACCTCGTCCTCGTCCCGCTATTTCGAGCGCGATATCGTTTGCGAAAGCCTTGAGACCGAAAACGGCATTATGCCCGTCCCCATGCAGGGCGCGGGAATAGGCGTAACGCTCGATCAGGATTTTCTCGACCGCGTGACCCTGTCCAGGGAAGAGTTCTGAAACGCCCGGATTCGAGCGGGCCATTATGCAGGGCCGTCTTCCCAGGACGATCGGTGACGGCCTTGCAAACGGCGAAACCGTCCGATGCCGAGCAAGTGAAATCCTTCACTCGGCAAGCGGCAGCTTCTTCCGAATCGTCAGCGGGTTACGGAAACCAAACCGCGCAGACATCGCTCTGGGCGCGGATCGTCAAAAGCTGTTGCGTTCGTGATAGGTCCGCAGGAAGGCCTGGATACGCGCATCTTCAGGATGATGCAGTATCTTGCCCGGAGCATCGACGCCCACCAGCTCGCCCCCTTCCATGAAGGCCACCTGGTCGGCGACATGCGCGGCGAAGCCCATTTCGTGGGTGACGACAACCATGGTCATGCCCTCGGAGGCGAGCGCCTTCATGACGCTCAGCACCTCGCCCACCAGTTCCGGATCGAGCGCCGATGTCGGCTCGTCGAAGAGCATCAGGCGCGGCTCCATGGCGATGGCGCGGGCAATGGCCACGCGCTGCTGCTGGCCGCCCGAGAGGCGCGAGGGATGATTGGCCATCTTGTCGGCCAGTCCGACTTTCTTCAGCGCCTCTCTCGCACGCTCCTCCGCCTCGGCCTTGGGCAGGCCGCGCACGCGGATCAGCCCTTCGGCCACGTTCTGCAATGCGGTCATATGCGGCCAGAGATTGAACTGCTGGAACACCATGCCGATGGAGCGGCGCATCTCGCGCAGCTTGCGGCCCGACATCTTGCGGCCGCCGGGGCTGACATAGCCGATCAATTGGCCATCGATGGAGATCTCGCCGGAATCATATTCCTCGAGGAAATTGATGCAGCGCAGGAGTGTGGACTTGCCCGAGCCCGAAGGTCCGATCAGGCACGTCACCTTGCCCGGCAGGATCGACAGGTTCACATCCTTCAACGCCTGGAAGGGGCCATAGTATTTATTGACCTTGCGGATCTCGACGGATGACGCTGCAAGCATCTTACGTCCTTTCGATCAGATGTTTGGTGATGCGCGTTTCCAGCCGGCGGCCGACGCGCGATATGATTTCGACCAGTGCCCAGAAGAACAGCGCCAGCACCAGATTCGCTTCCAGATAACGGAAGGTCTCGGTGGACATGCGCTGCACCGAATACATCAGCTCTGGCACCGTGATGATCGACAGGATCACCGTCTCCTTGGTCAGGATGATCGAGAAGTTGACCAGCGCCGGCAGCGCGGAGACGAGGCTGAGCGGCAGCAGGATGCGCCGCACGATCGTCGGCTCCGACATGCCCATGGCGCGGGCCGCCTCGAGTTGGCCCCGTGGCACGGCAAGGAAGCCGGAACGGAAGATCTCGGCGAAATACGGGCTGCCGTAGATGCTGAGGCCGACGAGCCCGGCGGGCAGCGCATCCAGCCGCAACCCGAGCAGAGGGCCGCCATAGTAGAGCACGAAGAGCTGCACGAGGAAGGGCGTGCCGCGTATGATCTCGATATAGGCCTGGATCAGCCAGCCGAGCGGGCGCGGCCCATAGCGTTGCGCCAGCGCGATGATCAGGCCGAGCACCATGCCGAAGATCGTGCCCAGCACCCAGCACAGGATCGTAAGCCCGAAGCCGCTCAGCAGGATCGGCCAGTATTGCAGCAGGATGGTCAGGTCCATCAGATGGCCATCCTGTGTTCAAGATAGCGCCCCAGCGCGGCGAGGCAGAGATTGATGAGCAGGTAGATGCACGCCGCCGCCAGATAGACCTCCAGGGGGCGGAAGGTGGTGGCCGCCTGCGCCTGGCTGGCGCGCGTGACTTCCAGGATGCCGACGACCGATACGAGCGACGACGCCTTGACCAGCAGGATCAGCTCGTTGACCAGAGCCGGCAGCGAAATCGTCACCGCCTGCGGCAGGATGATCCGGAGCCAGATATCACGCTGTCCCATGCCGATGGCGGTCGCCGCCTCGCTTTGCCCCTTCGGCAGGGCCATGATGGCGCCGCGCCAGATTTCCGAAATATAGGCGCTGGCACAGATGCCCACCGTTACCACGGCGGCGACCAGCGCCGGCACGTTGATGCCGATGACGGGCAAGAGATAGTAGACCAGCAGAAGCTGGACGAGCAGCGGGACGCCGCGCAGGAAACTGACCCAGAGCGCCGCGAACCGGCGCAGCCAGACCATGTGCGACAGGGCGGCAGCGCAGATCAGCGCGCCGATCACCAGCCCGAGCCCGATGCCCAGGATGGAGATCAACAGCGTATAGCGCGCCGCCCAGCAGAGCGGCCCGAAGCTGTCCAGAAAGGTGGAGATCGAAAACATCGCCGCTCCGCTTGGCAGGGCGCGCGCGGGCGGGATCGCTCCCGCCCGCGGCATGTCATCACTTGGTCGGGACTTCGCGGGGCAGTTCGGTGTAGGTGCCCAGCCACTTCTCCTGAATGGCCTTGACGCGGCCGTCGTCCGTCATCTTCAGCAGCGCGTCATTCACGGCCTTGACGAAGCTCTCGCTGTCGGCGTCCTTGCGCAGCACCCAGGCGAAATAGGTCGGCTGGCCGAAGGTGGCGGGTTCGAACATGGCGAAGGTCTCGGGGCGGTTCTTGACCAGATAGGTCAGGTTCGGCAGCGAGCCGGCGACCGCATCCAGACGGCCGGCGGCAAGATCCGCATAGGCCTCGTCGGTGGTGCCGTATTCCTTGACGTTCACGCCACCCAGTTCCTTGCCGTAGGCTTCGAGCTGGCGGAACTGCGCGGTGCCCTGCTGGACGCCGACGGTCTTGCCCTTGATGTCCTCGGGCTTCTTCATATCGGTGTTGCCGGCGGCATGCACGAGCGCCACGGTGGCGTCGGCGATCGGCAGGCTGAAGGCATAGCGCTCGAGACGCTCCGGCGTGATCGTGACCGGCGCGATCACGATGTCGAACTTCTTGACCTCGAGGCCCGGCAGTTCCGCAGTCCAGGGAATGTCCTGATAGACCGGCTCGACGCCGATTTCCTTGGCCACGCCGTCGAAGAGGTCCTTCGTCATGCCCTCATAAGTGCCGTCCACCAGCATGTCGAACGGCGCGTAGTGCATGTCGGTGGCCGTTTCGATCTTGCCCTTGGCCTTGATGTCCGAAAGCTGGTCGGCCATGGCGGGCACGGTAAGGCCCAGTGCGGCCAGGCCGAACAGGGCGGATTTCAGTGCTCTGGAAAATGTCATGTCGTTCTCTCTCCCTACAGGACTGTTTAGCGACTATCGCCGGACAGATAGCTAATAATCATTTTCTCGCGCGCCGCCAGTGAATGACGGCGCGCGAGGAAGATCAAAGAATGGCGGGCAGGTTCAGCCCATGCTCGCGGGCGCAGTCGATCGCGATCTCGTAGCCCGCATCGGCATGGCGCATGACGCCGGTGGCCGGGTCGTTCCACAGCACGCGGGCGAGGCGCGCATCGGCATCCTCGGTGCCGTCGCAGCAGATGACCATGCCCGAATGCTGCGAGAAGCCCATGCCCACGCCGCCGCCGTGGTGCAGCGACACCCAGGTGGCGCCCGAAGCGGTGTTGAGCAACGCATTGAGCAGCGGCCAGTCGGAGACGGCGTCCGAACCGTCCTTCATCGCCTCGGTCTCGCGGTTGGGCGAGGCGACGGAGCCGGAATCGAGATGGTCGCGGCCGATCACGATCGGGGCCTTCAGCTCACCATTGCGCACCATCTCGTTGAAGGCGAGGCCCAACCTGTGGCGCTGGCCAAGGCCGACCCAGCAGATGCGCGCCGGCAGGCCCTGGAAGCTGATGCGCTCGCGCGCCATGTCCAGCCAGTTGTGCAGGTGCGGATCGTCGATCAGCTCCTTCACCTTCTGGTCCGTCTTGTAGATATCCTCCGGGTCGCCCGAAAGCGCGGCCCAGCGGAAGGGGCCGACGCCGCGGCAGAACAGCGGGCGGATATAGGCCGGCACGAAGCCCGGGAAGGCGAAGGCGTTTTCCAGGCCCTCCTCCAGCGCCACCTGGCGGATGTTGTTGCCGTAGTCGAGCGTCGGCACGCCCATGTTCCAGAAGTCCACCATGGCGGCGACGTGCAGCTTCATCGAAGCGCGGGCCGCCTTCTCCACGCCCTTGGGATCGCTCTCCTGCTTCGCACGCCATTCGGCGACGGTCCAGCCGAGCGGCAGGTAGCCGTGCACCGGGTCATGCGCCGAGGTCTGGTCGGTGACGATATCGGGCCTCACGCCGCGCTTGACCAGCTCGGGGAAGACATCGGCCGCGTTGCCGATCAGCGCCACGGACTTCGCCTCGCCGGCCTTGGTCCAGCGGTCGATCATCTCAAGCGCCTCATCGAGCGAGTGGGTCTTTGCATCGACATAGCGGGTGCGCAGGCGGAAATCGGCGCGGGTTTCGTCGCATTCCACCGCCAGGCAGCAGGCGCCGGCCATCACCGCGGCGAGCGGCTGGGCGCCGCCCATGCCGCCGAGGCCGCCGGTGAGAATCCACCTGCCCTTGAGGTTGCCGCCATAATGTTGGCGGCCGGCTTCCACGAAGGTCTCGTAGGTGCCCTGAACGATGCCCTGCGAGCCGATATAGATCCACGAACCCGCGGTCATCTGGCCGTACATGGCCAGGCCCTTCTTGTCGAGCTCGTTGAAATGGTCCCAGTTGGCCCAGTGCGGCACGAGGTTGGAGTTTGCGATCAGCACGCGCGGCGCGTCCTTGTGGGTCTTGAAGACGCCGACCGGCTTGCCCGACTGCACCAGAAGGGTCTCGTCGGCCTCCAGCTTCTTCAGGCTGTCGACGATCAGGTCGAAATCCTTCCAGGTGCGGGCGGCGCGGCCGATGCCGCCATAGACCACCAGTTCGTGCGGGTTCTCGGCGACGTCGGGATGCAGATTGTTCATCAGCATGCGCATGGGAGCCTCGGTCAGCCAGCTCTTGGCTGTGATCTCGGCGCCGGTCGGGGGAAAGATGTCGCGCGTATTGTGTCTTGGATTGTTCACGGTTCGGCTCCCATATCAGGCCAGCATATTGCCGGAAATGATGATGCGTTGGATTTCGCTGGATCCCTCGTAGATGCGCATGATGCGCAGGTCCCGGTTGATCCGCTCGATAGGAAAGTCGCGGGTGTAGCCATAGCCGCCATGCAGCTGCAGCGCTGTGTCGGCGATCTTGCCAGCCGCCTCGGACGCGCCGAGCTTGGCCATTGAGGCGGCCAGCGAGAAGCGCCCGCCATTATGATGCGCCAGGTCGCGCTGGCGCGCGGCCTCCTGCGACAGAAGCAGCGCCGAGCGGAAAGCGAGGCCCATGTCGGCGATCATCCAGCGGATGCCCTGCCGCTCGGACAGCGGCATGCCGCCGATGATGCGCTCCTTGGCATAGGCGACCGCCGCATTCATTGCCGCGCCGGCGAGGCCGAGACACTGGGCGGCGACCTCGATGCGGCCGTTGTCGAGCACCTGCATGGCAGTGCGGAAGCCCTTGCCTTCCTCGCCCAGCAGCGCGCTTTCGGGAAGCTCGCAGTCCAGGTTCAGCGTGAAGACATGACCGCCCTTCAGCCCCATGGTCTTTTCCGGCGGCCCGGCTTCGAAGCCGGGCGTGCCCTTGGGCAGAATGAAGGCCGAAATGCCGCGATGCGCCTTTTCGGGGTCGGTCACCGCGTAGACCACGATGAAGTCCGCGACACCGCCATTGGAGATGAAGCACTTCGTGCCCTTGAGATGCCAGCCATTTTCGGTGCGCCGCGCCCGCGTCTTCATGTCGGCGGGATCGGAACCGGCGGTGGGCTCGGTCAGCGCGAAGGCGGCGAGCGCCTCGCCGGTGGCGGCCTGCGGCAGCCATTCCTGCTTCTGCGCCTCGGTGCCGCCGATCAGGATGGAATCGGTCGCCAGATAATGCGCAGTCAGCGCAGAGGCGGTGGAGCCGCAGGCTCCGGCCACGATAGAGACCGCGCGCAGCAGCGCGGACGCGGAAATGCCGCTGCCGCCATAGGCTTCCGGAAGATTGGCGCCCATCATGCCGGCTTCGGCGAGCGTGGCGAGCTGCTCGTGCACGAAGCGCGAGGTCTCGTCGGTCTCGGCCGCCAATGGGGCGATCTTGTCAGCGCAGAGCCGCTCCAGCACCTCGCAGAACATGCGCTCCTCGTCGGAAAGCATGTGCCAGGGATCGTCAATCTGCGTCATGCCCGACCTTCCAACTCAAATTCCTCCAGTCCGAATTCCTTCAGCACCGCCTCCATGTCGCCGCCAAGGCGCGGTGCTGCCGTGGCCGCCACCGGCTTGGCGCCGTCGAAGCGCACCGGCTGGCCGACGACCGGCGCCTTACCGAGAACGGGATGCGCAAGCTGGCTCACCAGACCACGCGCGGCGGCGTGCTCATTGTTCGCGGCCTGCGCGATGTTCCAGATCGGCGCGGTGGGAAGACCCTGCGCGGACAGCGCCGCAACGGCCTCCTCGGTCGTCAGCTCGCCGGACCATTCCTCGATCAGCGCCCGCAGCGCGGGCTCATGCTCGGTGCGGCTGCTGTCGGTGGCAAAACGTGGATCGTCCGCGATCTCCGGCTTGCCGACGAGGCCCGCCAGGCGCTGGAACTGTCCACCGTTCAGCACAGCAATCACCACCTGCCCGTCGCTCGTCCTGAAACAGCCGAAGGGAGTGGAAAGCGGATGGCGGTTGCCGACACGTCCCGGCAAAACACCATCATAGAAATGCTGGGCATGACTGGTGGTCAGCATGGAAAACAGCGCATCGTACATGGAGATGTCGAGCGTTGCGCCCTGCCCCGTCGCATTGCGCTGAACCAGCGCGGCCATGATCGACCAGCTCGCGAACAGGCCCGCGATCAGGTCGGCGATGCTCTCGCCGGTCTTGAGCGGCGCGCCGCCCTCCTCGCCGGTCGCAGCCATCAGCCCCGACATGGCTTGCACCACCAGATCGTAGGCCGGCAGGTCCTTGAACGGGCCTTCCTGCCCGAAGCCGGAGATGGAGCAATAGATCAGTCGGGGGTTCGCCTTGCGCAGCGCCTCGGCGCCGAGGCCCAGCCGGGCGGCGACGCCAGGACGAAAATTCTCCACCACCACGTCCACGCGGGCGGCGAGCGCCTGTGCCAACTCGAGGTCCGCCGGGCTCTTCAGGTCCAGCGCTATGCTCTTCTTGCCGCGGTTGTTCAGCGTGAACAGCGCGCTCTCGCCATTCTTGAACGGGCCGACATGGCGATAGTCATCGCCGGTCGGCGGCTCCAGCTTGATGACCTCGGCGCCTAGATCGGCGAGCAGCGCGGTGCAATAGGGCCCCGCGAGAACACGCGACAGGTCGAGAACCTTGATGCCGGAAAGCGGTCCACTCACGGCTTCAGCTCCGGTGCGAGAGCGACGAGCCGTTCCAGGATCGTGGCAAGCGTGGTGCGCAGCGCCGCGGCCTTGGCCTCGTCATAGGCGAAGGGCGGGGTTTCGCTCGCCAGATGGGTGGATTGCGCCAGCTCCATCTGGATCGCATGCACGCCATCCTGCGGCCGGCCGTAGTGACGCGTGGTCCAGCCGCCCTTGAAGCGGCCGTTCAGCACATGGGTGCGGCCTGTGGCGGCACAAGCGTCGAGGGTTGCGGCCTCGATGCGCGGATCGCAGGTCGTGCCGTTGTTGGTCCCGATATTGAAGTCGGGCAGGACACCCTCGAACAGGAACGGGATGACCGAGCGGATCGAATGACAATCATAGAGGATCGCCACGCCGTGCCTGGCCTTCACCCGCTCGATCTCGGCCGCAAGCGCTTCGTGGTAAGGCGCATGGAAATTCGCCTTGCGCTCTGCGATCTCGCCGGCAGTCGGCTCCTCGATCCAGATCGGCTCGCCGTCGAAATCGGTCACCGGCACAAGGCCGGTGGTGTTCTGGCCGGGATAGAGACTGGCATCGTCCGGACCGCGATTGGCATCGATCACATAGCGGTGGAACGTCGCCCGCACCGTCGTCACATTTGGGACGAGTCCGTCATAGAGGCGCTCGATGTGCCAGTCCGTATCGGCAAGGATGCGGCCGCGCGCATTGAGCTTCGCGCGGACCGCTTCGGGCAGATATGTCCCGGTGTGGGGCAGGCCCAGGATCAGCGGGCTTTCGCCCCGGACGACCTCGACCGGATTGGCGACTTCGACGGGGTTCACGGCCGGACCTCCTCCAGCATGCCCTTCGGCAAGGCTTCGAGCAGAGCGCCGGAGCGCACGAGCGAAGCGACTTCTGCCAGGTCGGGCGCCATGTAGCGGTCCTGCTCCAGCGCCGTGACCGACTTGCGCAACCGCGCGATCACCGCCTGAAGCGGGATCGACGTCTTCAGCGGGGCGCGGAACTCGACGCCGGCGGCCGCGCACAGCACCTCTATGCCGACGATGTGGGCAAGGTTGGCGTTCATCCGCTTCAGGCGACGCGCGCCGTGGGCGGCCATGGAGACGTGGTCTTCCTGGTTGGCCGAGGTCGGGGTGGAATCGGTCGAGCAGGGCGTGGCGAGATGCTTGTTCTCGCTCATCAGCGCGGCGGACGTGACCTCGGCGATCATCAGGCCGCTGTTGAGGCCCGGATCGGGCGTCAGGAACGGTGGCAGGTCGTGGCTCAGCGCCGGGTCGACCATCAGCGCGATGCGGCGCTGCGAGATGGCGCCGATCTCGGCGATCGCCAGCGCGATCTGGTCGGCGGCGAAGGCCACCGGCTCGGCGTGGAAATTGCCGCCCGAGACGATCTGGCCGCTCTCGATCAGCACCAGCGGATTGTCGGTCGCGGCATTGGCCTCGATTTCCAGCGTGCGGCCCGCCTGGGTCAGAAGGTCGATGCAGGCGCCGGTGACCTGGGGCTGGCAGCGAATGCAGTACGGGTCCTGGACGCGGGGATCGCCCACCCGGTGGCTCTCGCGGATTTCCGAGCCGTCCATCAGCTCGCGGATGACGCGGGCGGCGAGGATCTGGCCGCGATGACCGCGCAACTGGTGGATTTCATCCAGGAAGGGCGCGGTGGAGCCCATGATGGCGTCGGTCGAAAGCGACGACGACACCAGTGCGTTTCGGGCTGCACGGAAGGCCTCGAACAGGCCGGCCAGCGCGAAGGCCGTCGAGACCTGCGTGCCGTTGATCAGCGCAAGGCCTTCCTTGGCGGCCAGCACCACCGGCTTCAGGCCCGCCGCGCCAAGCGCCTCGGCGCTCGCCATCTCGCGGCCCTGATAGGTGGCGCGCCCCTCGCCCAGCATCGCCGCGGCCATATGCGCCAGCGGGGCAAGGTCGCCAGATGCGCCGACCGAGCCCTGCGAGGGGATCACCGGCAGAACGCCCTTGGCCAGCATGTCCTCGATCAGCTTGACCACTTCTGGGCGGGTGCCGGAGGCGCCGCGGCCGAGCGACAGGAGCTTCAGCGCCATGATCAGGCGCACGGTCTCTTCCTCGACATTCTCGCCCACGCCGCAGCAATGCGACAGGATGAGGTTGCGCTGGAGCGTGGCCGTGTCCTCGGCCTTGATCTTGATGGAGGCGAGCTTGCCGAAGCCGGTGTTGACGCCATAGACCGGCGCGTCGCCTTTTGCCGCGGCATCGATCCGGGCGGCGGAATTGGCGATGCCCGCATGCGCGCTTGTCGCAAGCCGCACGGCAAGCCCCTCGCGCCACACGCGCTCCAGCTCGGCCAGGGTAACCTCGCCGGGTGTGAGGATGAGTTCAGACATTCTTACCTCCGAAGATGCGGGCATGCAGCGGATTGAAGCCGATGCGATAGGAAAGCTCGGCCGGGTGTTTGATGTCCCAGATCGCCAGATCGGCGCGGGCACCGGGCGCGATCACGCCACGATCGGCCAGGCCGAGCGCGCGGGCGGCGTTGCGCGTCACGCCGCGCAGGCATTCGCCCGGCGTCATGCGGAACAGCGTCGCGCCCATGTTCATGGTCAGCAGCAGCGATGTGAGCGGCGAGGTGCCGGGATTGGAATCGGTCGCCAGTGCGATCGGCACGCCGGCATCCCGCAGCGCCTGGATCGGCGGATATTTCGTTTCCCTCAGCGTATAGAAAGCGCCGGGCAGCAGCACGGCCACCGTGCCCGCCTTCGCCATGGCAGCGATGCCGTCGGCGCCCAGATATTCGAGATGGTCGGCAGAAAGCGCGCCGTGCCCGGCCGCCATGGCGGCGCCATGCAGGTCCGAAAGCTGCTCGGCATGCAGCTTGACCGGCAGGCCGAGCTTTCCGGCATGATCGAAGATGAGCGCCATTTCCTCGACCGAGAAGGCGATGCCCTCGCAGAACCCGTCCACCGCGTCGATCAACCCTTCGGCATGGCCCTGGTCCATGCCGGCGATCACCACGCGGTCGATATAGCCGGCGCGGTCGTCCCTGAATTCCGGCGGCAGGGCATGGGCGGCGAGCCAGGTGGTGACGACATGCACCGGGCGAAGCTCGCCGATGCGGCGCGCGACGCGCAGCATCTTCAGCTCGGAAGCGATGTCGAGCCCGTAGCCGGACTTGATCTCCAGCGTGGTGACGCCTTCGGAAAGCAGCGTGTCGACGCGCGGCAGCGCCGTCGCAAGAAGCTCGTCCTCGCTCGCCTCGCGGGTGTTGCGGACGCTGGAAAGGATGCCCCCGCCGGCGCGGGCGATCTCCTCGTAGCTCGCGCCCTCCAGCCGCATCTCGAACTCGCGCGCACGATCGCCGCCGTAGACGATGTGGGTGTGGCAGTCGATCAGGCCTGGCGTAACCAGCCGGCCTTCAAGATCGCGGGATGGGGTGTTGCCATAGGAGGCAGGCAGCTCCGCGTCGGCGCCGACCCAGACGATCCTGTCGCCCTCGATCGCAATGGAGGCGTGCTCGACGAGCCGATAGCCCGCCGCATCGTCATCCATTGCCGCCACTGTGGCATTGCTGAAAATCTGCATCTGGCGCGCACTCCCGATCGCCCCTTCGATTTTCTAAGTCTAAACATAATTGCCCGTCTATGTCTAAACTTATTTTCATGTTATGTCTAAACTTATGTGGGCAACCCGTCCCGTACCGCACCGGCCAAAAGGAGACCGCGATGACTACACTATGGGCGCAACAAGCGCTGCTGCCGGAAGGCTGGGCGGAAAACGTGCGCGTCGAGCTGGGCGCCGACGGCCGGATCGCGAAGGTCGAGACAGGGGCGACACCAGGCGGCGAGCGCGTCGACCTGCTGCTGCCGGCGATGGCGAATCTCCATTCCCATGCCTTCCAGCGCGCAATGGCGGGCCTCTCTGAGGCACGCGGGCCGCAGCCGCGCGATACGTTCTGGACATGGCGCCAGATCATGTACCGTTTCCTCGACCATCTGACGCCCGAGGACGTCGAGGCCATTGCCGCGCTGGTGCAGATGGAGATGCTGGAAGCCGGCTATGCCACCAATGTCGAGTTCCACTATCTGCACCACCAGCCCGGCGGGGCATTCTACGACAACATCGCCGAGATGTCCGAGCGCATCGCGGCAGCCGCCGCGCGCACCGGCATGGGGCTGACGCTGCTGCCGGTGCATTACCAGTTCGGTGGCGTGGATCGTCGCCCGCTGGGTCCGGGCCAGCAGCGCTTCGGCACGACGCCGGATGAGTTCGCCTCCCTGCTCGACGCCGCCGAGGCGGCGCTCAGCCATCTGCCGGCTGATGCCGGCATCGGCGTCGCGCCGCATTCGCTGCGCGCGGTGAGCCCCGAGGCGCTGACCTTCTGCGAGGGCCTGCGCCCCGGCCGGCCGCTGCACATGCACCTGGCCGAGCAGATTCCCGAGATCGAGGAGGTGCAGGCCGCGCGCGGCCGACGCCCCGTCGAATGGCTGCTGGACAATCATCAGCCGGATCGACGCTGGACGCTGATCCATCTCACCCACATGACCGAGGACGAGACCCGCCGCCTCGCGGCGACCGGCGCGGTGGCGGGCCTGTGCCCGATCACCGAATCGAGCCTCGGCGACGGCATCTTCAACGGCACGATCTGGAAGGATGCGGGCGGGCGGCTCGGCTTCGGCTCCGACAGCAACGTCCGCATCTCGCTGATCGAGGAACTGCGCACGCTGGAATACAGCCAGCGGCTGCGCGACACCGGGCGCGCCATCCTTGCCGAGACGGGACGCTCCACCGGACGCGTGCTCTATGAGGCCGGGCTGGATGGCGGGGCCACCGCGGCGGGACGCGACACCGGCGCCATCGCCGCTGGGCTATGGGCCGATCTGTGCGCGGTTTCGCTGAACAACCCGGTGCTGTTCGGCCGCAAGGGGGACGAGCTCCTCGACAGCCTCGTCTTTGCCGGTGGCGACGGGCTGGTGCGCGATGTCTGGGCGGCAGGCCGTCATGTCGTGCAGGGCGGCAAGCATCTGGACCACGAGCGGATCACGGCCGATTATCTGGCCTGTATCGGAAGATTGCAGGAGCGGATGTGACCGACAAGCAAGCCGGCCCGACCTCGCCCAAGGCGCAGAACATCGCCAACGAAGTGCGCCGCCGCATCGTCGAGCGCGAATGGCGCCAGGGCGACCGTATTCCGGACGAGGCCGACCTTGCGATCGAGTTCGACGTGGCGCGGGCCACCGTCAACAAGGCGCTGCAGCTTCTGGCCGACGAGGGGCTGCTGGACCGCCGACGGCGGGCCGGCACGCGCGTCGCGGTCGATCCGGTGCGCAAAGCCACCTTCACCATCTCCATCGTGCGCGAGCAGGTCGAGCAGGCCGGCATGGTCTACAGCCATCGCGTTGTGGCGCAGCGGCGCAGCCCCGTGCCGGCGGACATCGCCGCGCGGCTCGGCCTGCCGGAAGGCGAGGTTCTGGTCCACATGCGGGCCCTGCATTATGGCGACGGCCAGCCCTTCCAGCTCGAGGACCGCTGGATCAACCCGCGCGCCGCGCCAGGGCTGGAACGAGCCGATTTCCGGCAATTGAACGCCAATGAATGGCTGGTGCGAAACGCCCCCTATCTGCGCGCCGAGCTGGCCTTCTCCGCGGAGAATGCCAATCGGCGCGACGCGCGGTTGCTGCAGACCCAACAGGGACAGGCGCTGCTGATCATGCACCGCACCACCTGGAACGACCTGGGTCCGATCACCACCGTCAGGGTCGCGTTCCAGCCCGGCCATCTCGTCGGCACCGGAAACAGTCAGAACCGGGGCTACTGGCCGGTTCGGCGAAGCGACGGCGCCTGAGGCCTCTCCAAGCCCGATTTCGAAGGATGCTCGAGGTGGAGCGCGCCGCTTTTGTAGCCGGGATCAACGAACGGCCATCTTTACAAGTATATACATAATATCTACTGTGCCGGGACATCATCGTCCCGAGGGAGGCCTGAAGCATGACCACGCAACCATCGCCGCTGCGCCCGGAACTGGCGGGGCTGGCGCCCTACAATGCGGGCCTCACGGTCGAGGAAGTCGCAAGGCGCCAGGGCGTTACCCGCGTCGCAAAGCTCGGCTCGAACGAAAATCCGCTCGGGCCGGACCCGGCGGTGCCGCAGGCGCTGGAGGCAGCCTTGCAGCGCATTGCCATCTATCCCGATCCCTCGGGCCGCGCGCTTCTGGCGAAGCTGGCCGCAAAGCACGGAACTTCTGCCGACCGACTGGTGCTGGGCAACGGATCGGAGGACCTGCTGGCGGTACTCGCCCGCGCCGTGCTCAGGCCCGGCGACCGGGTGGTAACGCTCTATCCGTCCTTTCCGCTGCACGAGGACTATGCCCGGCTGATGGGGGCAGAGGTCACGCGGATCGGCCTGACGCCGGAAGGGCGCATCGACGTTGACGCGCTGGTCGAAGCGGTTTCCCAGCCGGTACGGCTCGTGCTTTTCGCCAACCCCATGAACCCGGCCGGCGTGTGGCTGTCGCCGCAGGAACTGGGCCGGGTGCTGGACGCCGTCCACCCCGAGGCGGTGACATGCCTCGATGAAGCCTATCATGAATATGCCGAAGGCGAGGGATACGCCTCGGCCGAGGCGCGGCTGGAGACGCATCGCGGGCCGCTGCTGATCCTGCGCACCTTCTCCAAGGCCTGGGGTCTCGCCGGCCTTCGCGTCGGCTATGGGTTGACCAACAGCGCCGAACTGAAGTGCGGGCTCGACCTTGCCCGCACCCCCTTCAACGTGAACCTCATGGCGCAGGTGGCGGCCGAGGCAGCGCTCGACCATCCGCAATCGGTGGCCGAGGCGGCGGCGCTGGTGCGGCGCGAACGGCCGCGCATGCAGACCGCCATCGAAGCGCTGGGCCTGCGCGTGCTGCCATCGAAAGGCAATTTCCTGTTCTTCGACGCGGGCCGCCCGGCGGTCGACCTTGCCGGGGCGCTGCTGGACAAGGGAGTGATCGTCAAGCCGTGGAAGCAGCCGGGCTACGAAACCTGGCTGCGGGTTTCGGTCGGCACGGAGGCGGACAACGACCAGTTTCTTTCGGCTCTGGCCGCCTCGCTCTGAGCCTTGCATCCGGACCTTCGCGTACCGCAGGATGCCCGCATCGGCACCAGTCTGTGCGCCACTTTTCCGAGGGATATCAAGTCATGACCGCAACGGGCATTTTCCGGCTTTCGGACCGGGTGTTCCGCCCCTGGAAGAACGGCGGAGGCGAGACCGCCGAGATCACGGTTTCCCCGCCCGGCGCGGATTTCGACCATTTCGACTGGCGCATCAGCACGGCCGTCGTCGCCGCCTCCGGACCCTTCTCCACCTTCCCCGGTGTGGATCGGGTGCTGACCGTGCTGGAGGGTGGCGCGATGGTCCTGTCCGTCGGCGGGCGGGAGCAAAGGCTCGATGCGGCCGGCGACCCCTTTTCCTTTCCGGGCGACATTCCCGCCGCCGCGCGGCTGGAGAACGAGGCGCTCCTCGATTTCAATGTGATGGTACGCCGCCCGCTACGCGCGCGGGTGACACGCGGCCCGTTCGTTCCGGGCTGCCGCGACGCGAACGAACACGCGCGGCTCGCGCTGCTGTTGGAGGACCGGGCCGGGCTTGCGCGGCTCGACCTCATCGACCTGGAGGCGGCGTCCCCGGCGCTCGTCGCCGCACTTGCCGGAGCACAGGTTCTGGACGTGCGCATTGCCGGCTGAGCGCAGGCCTCACCCGGTTTCGGCGCGCGGCTCGAAGCGGGCCAGCAATTCGTGGCGGTCGCCGGGATAGGTCTGGTGCGCCAGTGTGACCCACTGGCCGGAAATCTCCGTCCGGCGGGTCACTTCAAGGCAAGGCTCGCCGGGCCGCAGGCCCAGATCGCGCGCCACCGCCTCGTCGGCGCCAACCGCACGGATGCGGTGCTCGGCCGAACTCCAGGGGATTTCCCGCAACAGCCATTGGCCCGGCGCCAGCGCGGAGAAATCCTGCTCGAGCACGACGGGCGCAGCCAGCGGGTTGATGATGCGGTCCTCGCGGCAGAAGGGCTGCGTGTCGGCGAAATGCACCCCCAGAAGATACAGCACCGGCTGCTGCCGATCCCGCTCGATGCGCGCTTCGGCGATCTCCTTCGGCTGAGGCGGGCGCAGGCTGCGCTCGTAGAGGACGAAGCGGTGCGTCTGTCCCAGGGCATGCACCTCGGCCGCGATGTCGGCGATCTCCATCACCGCCGCCTGCGCGTGCGGGCGGGCGACGAAAGTGCCCAGCTTGCGGCGGCGCACGAGAAAGCCTTCCCGCGTCAACTGCGTCAGCACCTTGTTCATCGTCATGCGCGATACGCCATGCGTGTCGGCCAGTTCGGTCTCGAAGGGAAGATGATGTCCCGGCGGCCAGCGCTGCGAGATGATGGAACTGCGGAACTCACTGAGAAGCTGGTCATGCAGCGAGCGGTTCGCGCGCGGTTTCGTCCCTGCCATCGGCCCTCCAATCCCGTGCCCGATGCGGGCGAAACACCGCCCGGCAAATCATGGCGGCAGGACCGGTATAGGCGCTCACCGCCGGCATGTCCAAGCTGTTCGGGAGAGCGGCCGGATACGATCGTGGTGCCATCTGGCGTCCAATCCCTTCCGCTGATGGCGTGACCCGTCGAGCATCGGATATTCGCTGCTTCCAGAACTGTATGGCGAGGCTGCCGACGCCTTCGAGGTTTGGGGCCACGGTGCGATTGTAACCGCCGTGAAACCCTCTTAAGTATGGCGGAATATGCGAAGCATCCGTGCTCGCTGCCACGCCTGTCTTCGAGGGGAAACCGCATGCCGTTCACCGGTTCCGACGCGCTTATTCCGATCCTTGTCGTTCTGGTCCTGCTGTTCCTGTTCGCGGGCATCAAGACCGTGCCGCAGGGCTACAACTTCACCGTGGAACGCTTCGGCCGCTATACCAGGACGCTGGCGCCCGGTCTCAACCTCATCATCCCGTTCATCGATCGTATCGGCGCGCGCATGAACATGATGGAGCAGGTGCTCGATGTGCCGACGCAGGAGGTCATCACCCGCGACAACGCCATTGTCGGCGTGGATGGCGTGGCCTTCTATCAGGTGCTGAACGCCCCACAGGCCGCCTATCAGGTGTCCGGGCTGCAGAACGCGATCCTCAACCTCACCATGACCAATATCCGCACGGTGATGGGCTCGATGGACCTCGACGAGCTGCTTTCCAACCGCGACGCCATCAACGAGCGGCTGCTGCGGGTGGTCGACGAGGCGGCCCATCCATGGGGTATCAAGGTCACGCGCGTCGAGATCAAGGACATCAACCCGCCGGCCAATCTGGTCGAGTCCATGGCCCGCCAGATGATGGCCGAGCGCAACAAGCGCGCGCAGATCCTGGAGGCCGAGGGCCTGAAGCAGGCGCAGGTGCTGGAGGCGGAAGGCCGGCGCGAGGCCGCCTTCCGCGATGCCGAAGCACGCGAGCGCGCGGCGGAAGCCGAAGCCCGCGCCACGCAGGTGGTGTCGGAAGCCATCGCCAAGGGCGATGTGCAGGCCATCAACTATTTCGTTGCGCAGAAATACACCGACGCGCTGACCAGGATCGGCTCGGCCAACAACAGCAAGATCGTGCTGATGCCGCTGGAAGCCTCTTCGCTGATCGGATCGCTGGGCGGCATCGGCGCCATCGCAAAGGAAGTGTTCGCCGACCAGCCCGCCGCTTCACAGCCGCGCTCCTCCGCCCGCCCGCCGATCACGCGCGGCGGCGACCAGAGCTGATCGCGGAAGGCCGCCATGATCGGGAGCATCGTTCAGGAGCTTGGCCCGTGGAACTGGATGGCGCTGGGCTTTGCGCTTCTGGCGCTGGAAATCCTGCTGCCCGGCGTCTTCCTGCTGTGGATCGGCATCGCCGCGCTTCTGGTCGGTACGCTGTCGCTGCAACTCTGGGGCGTGGCGTTCTGGGGCTGGCAGGCGCAGGTCGTGACGTTCCTGATCCTGTCGCTGCTGTCGGCCTATATCGGCAGCAAGATCCAGGCCGCGCGTCGCAACGAAAGCGACCAGCCGCTTCTCAACAGGCGCGGCGAACAGATGATCGGCCGCATCGCCACCCTGGCCGAACCGATCCGCGACGGACGCGGGCGCATCAGGCTGGACGATACGATCTGGCGTGTCAGCGGCCCCGACCTGCCGGCCGGCGCCCGCGTGAGGGTGACAGCGGTGGCGGACCTGGAACTGGTGGTCGAGGCGGCCTGAGCCGCCGGGCGGTCAGACCACGCCGATCCTGAGCAGATCGTGGAAATGCACCACGCCGAGCGGCTTGCCATCCTCGGCGACGATCAACGCGCTGATGTTGTTGTCGTTGAGAACGCCGATCGCGGCACTCGCCATCATGTGCGGTGCGATCGTCTTGGGGCCGCGCGTCATCACGTCGTCTACCGTGAGTTCGCCCAGGTTCCTGTGCAGGTTGCGGGCAAGATCGCCATCGGTGACGATGCCGGCCAGCCTGCCCTCGCCGTCCACCACGCAGACGCAGCCGAAACGCTTGCGCGACAGCTCGATGATGGCCTCGGGCATGCCTGTGCCCAGCGGCACCACGGGCATTTCCTCGCCCGAATGCATGATCTCCGACACCCGCATCAGGTTTGCGCCAAGCTGGCCGCCGGGATGGAAGGTGCGGAAATGGTCCGGCGTGAAGCCGCGTGCCTCCAGAAGCGCGATCGCCAGCGCGTCACCCATCGCAAGCTGCAGCAATGTCGAGGTGGTCGGCGCAAGGCCGTGCGGGCAAGCCTCGGCCGCCTTGGGCAGTTTCAGCACCACATCCGATTCGCGCGCCAGGGCAGAGGTTTCGCCGGAGGTCAGCGCGATCAGCGGGATGGTGAAGCGACGGGCATAGCCGACGATGCCCTTGAGCTCGGCCGTCTCGCCCGACCATGAGATCGCCACGATCGCGTCGTCACGCGCGATCATGCCGAGATCGCCGTGATTGGCCTCGGACGGATGGACAAAAAAGGCCGGCGTACCGGTGGAGGCCAGCGTGGCGGCAATTTTGGAACCGATATGGCCGCTCTTGCCGACGCCGGTGATGATTACCCGTCCGCGAATGCCTGCCAGTATCTCCACCGCATCGGCAAAGGGCTCCGCAAGCCCGTTATTCAATTCCTCGGCCAGAGCCTCGATGCCGGCGCGTTCCGTGGCCACGGTCCGCAACGCCGAGGCGATCGAAGCCTGCCGATCAGGTTTTGTCTTCAGGGATCCTGCGTGCATGGCAAGCGATTAGCGCGTTGGCGCCCGGCTGTCCAATATTATCGACGCCGGCAATCTGCGCGCCCGGACAGCTTGACCTCAACGCTTCATTAACCAAGCGCGTTTACGGTTCGGTAAGTATGGCGCGCCCGCGCCGTGAAATGCAGCCAGGTGAGAATGTCCCGGGTCCGCCATCAGCACAGACGCCGCCCAATGCGACGCGCGCTGCCGGTCATGCTCTGCGTGACCGCGACGGCCATGCTGTGCGCGCTCGAGGCGGGCGCCCAGGATGGCGGCCTGCGCGGCATGCTGGACGGCGGCGGCGCCAACAGCGCCGCACTCGGCCTTCGTGGAGCCCAATCCCAGCCCGCGGGGCAGCCCGAGCAGGACGTGGCGCAGCAGTATGATCCGATCAGTCCCGGCGCTGTGCCGGACGACCAGCCGGCCGCAAGCGACGCCAACGACAGCCTGTTTTCGCTGCCCAGCAATGCCGACGACACATTCGGCGACGAGCCGGTGCCCGACAGCACGCGCACGCCATCGACGGCGCGCCAGCGCATCGCCGCCCGCAATGCGTCCGATATCGAACCGGTTCGGGAAAACCTGCGCGTCGAGACGGTCGATCAGGACATCAACACGCCGGCGCTGCGGGCACCCACCATCGACACGATGGAAAATCCGGAAATCGACCAGCGTGCGGAGCGTGAGCAGGCGATCGAAGGCCTGCGCCGCCCGCATGACGATCATCCCTTCGCACCGGTCGGCATCCGTGTCGGCTCCTTCATCCTGCGCCCCTCGCTGGAACAGGGCCTGACCGCCACCAGCAATGCCAGCATCAGCCACGACGGGTCGAGCGCCGTGCTGTCGGAAACGACGCTGCGCCTCAATGCGGTTTCCGACTGGAGTCGGCATTCGGCAGCCATCGAGGCTTATGGTAACCTGCGCCGCACGCTTTCCGGCGAGAAAATCAGGGACAGCGAGATCGGCGTCAATGCGCGGCTCGACCTCGATCTGGGCAACGAGTTGCATGGCTTCGGCACGCTGGGCTATCTGCGCCGGCCGGAATCCGCCTCCTCGCCGGTCACCATCGTCGGCACGCTGTCACAGCCGATCCGCCAGACGGTCAGCGGCGGCCTGGGGCTCGAGAAGGACGTCGGCAAGGCGCGCTTCGGCATTGCCGGCAGGCTGGAGCACGACATGTATGGCGCCGCCGAGCTTTCCGGCGGCGGCACCGTTTCGCAGAAGGACCGCGATTCGACGCTTGCCAGCCTGACGCTGCGCGGCGGCTACGAAATCTCACCGGCGCTGACACCATTCGTCGAGGCCGAGCTCGGCCGCCGCTTCTACGACCAGAAGGTCGATGCCAATGGTTATGAGCGCTCCGGCAACATAGTCGGCGCCCGCGCGGGTCTGGCGCTCGACATGGGCGAGAAGCTGTCGGGCGAGTTCTCGGCCGGATGGCTCCGCGAAAGCTTCGATGACGATCGCCTGCGCCCCATCTCCGGCCCCAGCATCGCCACGACGATGGTCTGGTCGCCCGAGCGCGGCACGGTCATCAATCTGGTCGGCACCAGCACCGCGGAAGGTTCGACCACGGCCGGCGAAAGCGGCTCCCTACTGCACAGCCTCCGGTTGTCGGCCGAACGCGAGGTTCGCGCCGATCTCACCGCCAATGCGGCGCTCGGCTTCGGCTACCGCGACTATATGGGCTCGGACGGCCACGACCGGATTTTCAGCGCCGAAGCCGGCGCGACCTGGTGGCTGAACCGTTCTGCGGGCCTGACGGGCCGCCTGCGCCACGAACGCATGCGCAGCAACCTGCCCTACCGCGACTACGACGCCAACAGCGTGTTCCTCGGGCTGACGGTGCAGCGATAGCTTCCATCCCGACCGCGGGTCAGGCCCTGCCCTCCCCGTCAGGGGAGGGCAGGGCACGGCGCTTCCTATCGCGGCATCTTGCGGCGCTCGACCGGCCGAAGCTCGCGCAGCATCCGCTCCAGCGTGTCGACCATGCTGTCGTGCATATCGGGACGCCACAGCGCAAAGGCGATATTGGCCTCGACGAAACCCGCGGGCGAACCGCAGTCGAAGGTGTGGCCCTGATAGTGATAACCGTAGAAGGCTTGCTCCTTCTCCAGCTTCAGCATGGCGTCGGTGAGCTGGATTTCGTTGCCGGCTCCCTTCTCCTGGCCCTCCAGGATCTTGAAGATCTCCGGCTGCAGGATGTAGCGGCCGTTGATGTAGAGGTTCGACGGCGCCGTGCCCGGCTTGGGCTTCTCCACCATGCCGGTGATCTCGAAGCCTGAATGCACGTCGCGCCCGCGCCCGACGATGCCGTATTTATGCGTCTCGGCCGGATCGCACTCCTGCACCGCGACGATGTTGTTGCCGGTCTGCTCGTAGAGCTCGACCATCCGCTTGAGGCAGCTCTGGTCCATCTGCATGATCATGTCGGGCAAAAGCAGCGCGAAGGGCTCGTCGCCCACCAGGTCGCGCGCGCACCAGACCGCGTGGCCGAGGCCGAGCGGCACCTGCTGGCGGGTGAAGCTGGTCTGGCCGGGTGCGGGCTGCAGCCGCTGCAAGCGGGCGAGCTGGTCGTCCTTGCCGCGCTGCGCCAGCGTGTCATAGAGCTCGAACTGCACGTCGAAATGGTCCTCGATGACGGCCTTGTTGCGGCCGGTCACGAAGATGAAATGCTCGATGCCCGCTTCGCGTGCCTCGTCCACCACATACTGGATCACCGGGCGATCGACGACGGTCAGCATCTCCTTGGGGATGGATTTTGTGGCTGGCAGGAACCTGGTGCCGAGGCCGGCGACTGGAAAAACGGCTTTGCGAACTTTCTTCATCACAACACTTATCTAAGAGACGATAGCGTCTACTATCACGGCGCGAGACATTTTCATGACGAAATTGATGAATATTGAATGCCGCCGGTGCCCGCCGGGGTGCCGGCAGCACCTTGGGGCCCACTTCTTCGTCCGAATCCGACTATGGTAAACCGATTGATAACCGCGTTCGGCGATGAATGAGTCTTTCGAATTTCCTTAAGGAGGGACAAATGCTCGTTCGCAAGACCGCAACACGCCTGGCGAGTTTCGCCGCGGCGGCTGGCCTGTCGCTCGCCCTGCTCCTTTCTGCGAGCCCCGCTTCGGCCGATGCCGCCTTCCAGCGCTGGATCGCCGGCTTCCGCAGCACCGCCATGCAGAGCGGGATTTCCGGCGCCACCTTCGATCGCGCCTTCCGCAATGTCCGCGATGTCGATGCGGAAGTGCTGCAGAAGGCGCGCTACCAGCCGGAATTCACCGCACCCGTATGGGACTATTTCGACAACCGCGTGCATGAGCAGTCCGTGGCAACCGGTCGCGCCATGGCGCGCAAGTGGAAACCGTGGCTCGATCGCATCGAAGCGCGCTTCGGCGTGGACCGCTACGTCCTTCTCGCCATCTGGTCGATGGAATCTAACTATGGCGAAATCCTCAAGAACGACCAGGTGATGCGCAACGTGGTGCGCTCGCTGGCGACGCTGGCTTATGCGGACGAGCGGCGCGCGAAATTCGCGCGCACCCAGCTTATTTCGGCGCTGAAGATCCTGCAAAGCGGCGATATCGACGAAAGCCACCTGATGGGTTCCTGGGCGGGCGCCATGGGCCACACCCAGTTCATCCCGACCAGCTACCAGCGCTACGCGGTGGACATGGACGGCAACGGCAAGCGCGACATCTGGAATTCGGTGCCCGACGCGCTGGCCACCGCCGCCAACCTGCTGCACAAGAACGGCTGGCAGACCGGCCGCACCTGGGGTTACGAGGTGACACTGCCGGAGGGCCGCAAGTTCCCGGGCGGTTCGCTGTCGCTGGCGAAGTGGCAAAGCCTGGGCGTCGTGCGCGCCAGGGGCAAGCCTTTCCGGGACGGCTCCGAATTGGCCGAGCTGAAGGTACCGGACGGACGTGCCGGCCCCGCCTTCCTGATGACGAAGAACTTCTCGGTGCTGAAGCGCTACAACAATGCCGACAAATATGCCCTGGCCGTCGGCCTGCTGGCCGACGAGATCGCCGGCTATGGCGGCCTCGTGCGCGACTGGAACCGCCCGTTCACCAAGCTCACTTTCGAGGAAAAGCAGGAACTTCAGCAGCGCCTTTCGGCTTATGGCTATTACAATGGCAAGTTCGACGGTAAGATAGGTGAAAGCTCGCGGGCGGCCATCATGGCATTCCAGGCCAGGGCCGGCATGCAACAGGACGGCCATCCGAGCATGGAAGTTCTGTCATTGCTGAGGAAGCGCTGACGCCGTCGGCGCCCGCTTCGACTTCGAAGGGAACCGGCATGCCACCGAAAATGCGGCTCCCGTTGCCGGCCTGGGTGCCAGCGCTGTTCATGGCGCTGGCGGTGCTGGCGACCGGCCTGTCGGTGCCCTCCATCGCGCAGGCACAAGAGCCCTATTATCGGCCGTGGTCGCTGCGCGACCTGTTCTTCCCACGCCGCGAGCCACGCTATTACGAACCTCCGGCGGAAGTGCCGGCCGGGCGGCCGAAGATGCGCACCAAGCCCAAGGTGCGAAAGAGCAACGAGAGCGCGGCCGCCCCCAAGCCGCACCGGGTCGTGCCCGTCGAGCCGGCGGCGCCCGCCGCCGTCGAGAAACAGGCCGACGCCAAGGTGGTCCTGGTCATCGGCGACTTCCTGGGCGCGGGTATCGCCGATGGATTGGGCACGGTCTATGCCCAGAATCCCAAGGTGAAAGTGGTCGATCGCACCAGGGGCTCTTCGGGCTTCGTGCGGGAAGACTATTACGACTGGCCCAAGGAAGCCGGTGCGGTGATCGACGCCGAGAAGCCGGCTGTCGTGGTCGTCATGCTCGGCTCCAATGACCGCCAGCAGATGCGCGTGGGCAATTCCAGCGAAGCGCCACGCACGGAAAACTGGAACAAGGAATATGAGCGCCGCGCCGAAGCGCTGGCAAAAGCCATCTCGGCCAAGAAGGTGCCTTTCCTCTGGGTCGGCGTGCCGGCGTTCAAATTCTCCAAGATGACCGCCGACATGCTGGCCTTCAACGACATCTACCATGCCGCCGCCGACGCTGCCGGCGCGGAATTCGTGGACGTGTGGGACGGCTTCGTGGACGAGAACGGCGCCTTCGTGACCAATGGTCCGGACGTCGACGGCCAGCCGGTGCGCCTGCGCTCCGACGACGGCATCAATTTCACCAAGGCCGGCAAGCGCAAACTGGCCTTCTATGCCGAGAAGCCGCTGAACAAGATTCTTGGCGTCACCGCCGCGCCGGCTGCCGGCGCTTCATCCCCGTCTTCCGGCACCGCCGCCGAGCATGGGAAGATGCCGCCTGTCGACCGGACCGTCCCCATTGCGCTGGACGACCCGACGCTCGACGGTGGCAGCGAACTCCTCGGGGCGCAAACGGGAATGAAGCAGGAAGCGCCCGATTCACCCGGGGCGAAACTGATCGTGAAGGGCATCGCGCCTGCGCCCTCGCCCGGCCGCGCCGACGATTTCATGCTGCCTCCGGGTTCGACGCCGCCGCCCACGGTGGCGGCCACGCCGGGCAAGCCCGTCATCACAGCCGCGCCCTGACTGCCCGGCTTCACGCGAGCGCGCCGGCCGCTGCCGATGGAGAAAACCGGAAAGGGGCGCGGATCAAGGCGCCCCTTTCCGCCTTGTTTTTACTCGCTGTCAGCGCGGCAGGACGCTTGCGCCCATCAGCTCTTCATCGATGGCGTGGGCCGCCTGCCGGCCCTCGCGGATCGCCCACACCACCAGCGACTGGCCGCGCCGCACGTCGCCCGCCGCGTAGAGCTTGTCGACGCTGGTGCGATAATCGCGGTCGTTGGCGGCGACATTGGTCGAGCGGCGGCTGTCGACGCGGGTCTTCAGCGCATCGCCCAGCTCATCCACCACGCCGCCCGAGATCGGCCCTGCAAAGCCGATGGCAATGAAGGCCAGATCGGCGCGGATGACGAATTCCGTGCCCGCGATCGGCTGGCGCTTGTCGTCCACCTCGCAGCACTTCACGCCGGTGAGCTGGCCATCCTCGCCGATGAACTCCAGCGTCGCGACCTGAAACTCGCGTTCCGCGCCCTCTGCCTGCGAGGAAGACGTGCGCATCTTGGTCGCCCAGTAAGGCCAGACGGCAAGCTTGTTTTCCTTTTCCGGCGGTTGCGGGCGGATATCGAGCTGGGTCACGCGCACCGCGCCCTGGCGGAATGCAGTGCCGATGCAGTCGGACGCGGTGTCGCCGCCCCCCACCACCACAACCTGCTGGCCGCCGGCCAGGATCGGCTCGCCCGCCCAGGCCACCGACTGGATGTTCTCCTGCGCCACCCGCTTGTTCTGCTGGACCAGATAGGGCATCGCGTCAAACACACCCTCGAGGTCGTCGCCGGGAATGCTGGCCGCGCGCGGGGTCTCCGAACCGCCGCAGTAGAGCACGGCGTCGTATTCAGCGAGCAGTTCGGACACCTTCTTGTCGACGCCGATATTGACGTTGCAGAAGAAGGTCACACCCTCGCCCTGCATCTGCTCGACGCGGCGGTCGATGTGGTGCTTCTCCATCTTGAAGTCGGGAATGCCGTAGCGCAGCAGGCCGCCGGGGCGGCTCTCGCGTTCATAGACATGCACCTCATGGCCGACGCGGCCGAGCTGCTGGGCGGCGGCCATGCCGGCCGGACCCGAGCCGATGATGGCCACGCGCTTGCCCGTCTTCCTTTCCGCCGGCTGCGCGCGGATCATGCCCAACTCATAGGCCTTGTCGGCCAACGCCTGCTCGACCGTCTTGATCGCGACCGGGATATCCTCGAGGTTCAGCGTGCACGCCTCCTCACAAGGAGCCGGGCAGACGCGGCCGGTGAATTCGGGGAAATTGTTGGTCGAATGCAGGTTGCGGATCGCATTCTCCCAATCGCCATTGTAGACGAGGTCGTTCCAGTCGGGGATCTGGTTGTGGATCGGGCAACCGGTCGGCCCGTGGCAGAAGGGCACGCCGCAATCCATGCAGCGCGCCGCCTGCTTTTCCACTTCCTTGTCGGATAGCGGCAGCGTGAATTCGCGAAAATGGCGAATGCGATCGGCGGCGGGCTGATACTTGTGCACCTGCCGGTCGATCTCGAGAAAACCTGTAACCTTGCCCATTTCAAAACTCTTGTTCGTGGGTGGCCGCAGAAGCGGCGTCAAACGCAGTCGGTGAAGATGGCGATCCGGGCGGCGCCTCCGCCGCCCGCCGCCTCGCGCGAAAGCCGGCCTTACTCGGCCGCCACGCCCATTCTCATGCGCTCCATCTCGATCAGCGCGCGGCGATATTCGACCGGCATGACCTTGCGGAATTTCGGCCGGTAGTCCGCCCAGTTGTCCAGGATCAGCTTGGCGCGCGCCGAACCGGTGTAGTGCACATGGTTCGAGATGAGCTGATAGAGACGCTCCTCGTCATGGCTGGTCATGTCGCCCGACACGTCGACACGGCCTTTATGTGCAATGTCACCGCCATGGTGATGCAGCTTTTCGAGCATGTCGTCCTCTTCGGGGACGGGCTCCAGCTCGACCATGGCCATGTTGCAGCGCTCGGCGAAATCGCCTTCCTCGTCCAGCACATAGGCCACGCCGCCCGACATGCCGGCCGCGAAGTTGCGTCCGGTCTTGCCGATGACGACCACCACACCGCCGGTCATGTATTCGCAGCCGTGGTCGCCCACGCCCTCCACGACCGCCACCGCGCCGGAATTGCGCACGGCGAAACGCTCGCCGGCAACGCCTCGGAAGTAGCATTCACCCTCGATGGCACCGTAAAGCACCGTATTGCCAACGATGATGGACTCTTCCGGCACGATCCTGGTGTCTTCCGGCGGGCGGATGACGATGCGGCCGCCCGACAGGCCCTTGCCGACATAGTCGTTGCCGTCGCCGATCAGTTCGAACGACACGCCACGCGCCAGGAAAGCGCCAAAGGACTGGCCAGCGGTGCCGGTCAGCTTCACCGAGATGGTGTCTTCGCGCAGGCCCTTGTGGCGGAAGCGCTTGACCACCTCGCCCGACAGCATGGCGCCGGTCGAGCGGTCGACGTTGCGAATCTCGGCCTCGATCGTCACGGGCTGCCGCGCATCGAGCGCGGGCTTGGCCTGCTCGATCAGCTTGCGGTCGAGCACATCGTCGATCGGATGCTTCTGCCGCTCGGTCCAGTGCGTCGCCTCCGCCGAAGCCTTCGGCCTGTAGAACATGCGGCTGAAATCCAGTCCGCGTGCCTTCCAGTGCTCGATGACGGCGCGTTTCTCCAGAAGGTCGGTGTTGCCGATGATCTGGTCGAGATGGGTAAAGCCCATCCTGGCGAGCAGCTCGCGTACCTCTTCCGCGACATAGAAGAAGTAGTTGATGACATGCTCGGGCGTACCCTTGAAGCGCTTGCGCAGCACCGGGTCCTGGGTGGCGACGCCGACCGGGCAGGTGTTGAGATGGCACTTGCGCATCATGATGCAGCCCGCCGCGATCAGCGGCGCGGTGGAGAAGCCGAACTCGTCGGCGCCCAGCAGCGCGCCGATGACGACATCGCGCCCGGTGCGCAGGCCACCATCGACCTGCAGCGCTACTCTAGAGCGCAGGCCGTTCAGCACCAGCGTCTGATGCGTCTCGGCAAGGCCCATCTCCCACGGAGAGCCCGCGTGCTTCAGCGAGGTCAGCGGCGAAGCGCCGGTGCCGCCGTCATAGCCGGCGATGGTGATGTGATCGGCGCGCGCCTTGGCGACGCCGGCGGCAACCGTGCCGACGCCGACTTCGGAGACGAGCTTGACCGACACGTCGGCCGCCGGATTGACGTTCTTCAGATCGTAGATCAGCTGCGCCAGATCCTCGATCGAATAGATGTCATGGTGCGGCGGCGGCGAGATCAGGCCGACACCCGGCGTGGAGTGACGGGTCTTAGCGATGGTCGCATCCACCTTGTGACCGGGAAGCTGGCCGCCCTCGCCGGGCTTGGCGCCCTGCGCGACCTTGATCTGCATCATGTCGGAGTTGACGAGATATTCCGCCGTCACGCCGAAGCGGCCGGAAGCCACCTGCTTGATCGCCGAGCGCTCGGGATTGGGCTTGCCGTCCGGCAGCGGGAAATAGCGGTCCGGCTCCTCGCCGCCCTCGCCCGTATTCGACTTGCCGCCGATGGCGTTCATGGCGCGCGCCAGCGTGGTGTGCGCCTCGCGGGAAATCGAGCCGAAGGACATGGCGCCGGTGGAGAAGCGCTTGACGATCTCGGCGGCAGGCATCACCTCGTCGAGCGGCACCGGCTTGCGGCCGGTCTCCCCGGCAAGCTTGATGTCGAACAGGCCGCGAATGGTTCTGGCGTTGGCGCTTTCGCTGTCGATCTGCGCGGAAAACTCCTTGAAGGTTTCCCACGAGCCCTTGCGCACGGCATGCTGCAACGAGGCCACGGCATCCGGCGACCAGATATGCGCCTCGCCGCGCATGCGGTACATATACTCACCGCCCACTTCGAGCGCGTTGCGCAGCACCGGGTCGTCGCCGAAGGCCTCGGCATGGCGGCGCACCGTCTCGGCCGCGATCTCCTCCAGCCCCACGCCCTCGATGAGGGTGGCGGTGCCGGTGAAATACTTGTCCACGAAGTCCGACTTCAGGCCCACGGCGTCGAAAATCTGCGCGCCGCAATAGGACTGGTAGGTCGAGATGCCCATCTTGGACATGACCTTGAGGATGCCCTTGCCGATCGACTTGATGTAGCGGCCCACCACTTCATGTTCGTCCACCTCCGGCGGGAAGGCGCCGCGCCGGTGCATGTCGATCAGCGTGTCGAAAGCGAGATAGGGGTTGATCGCCTCCGCGCCGTAGCCGGCGAGGCAGCAGAAATGATGGATTTCGCGCGGCTCGCCCGATTCCACGACGAGGCCGACAGCGGTGCGCAGGCCCTTGCGGATGAGGTGATGATGCACCGCCGCCGTCGCCAGCAGGGTCGGAATGTCGATGCGGTCCGGCCCGACCTGGCGGTCGGAAAGCACGATGATGTTGTAGCCGCCGACCACGGCGGCCTCCGCGCGCTCGCACAGCCGCTCGATCGCCGCCGGCATGCCGGCCGCGCCCTCGTTAGCCGCATAAGTGATATCGATGGTCTTGGTGTCGAAGCGATCCTCGGTGTGGCCGATGGAGCGGATCTTCTCCAGGTCGCCATTGGTCAGGATCGGCTGGCGCACTTCCAGCCGCTTGCGGCGCGAGGTGCCGACGAGGTCGAAGATGTTGGGCCGCGGTCCGATGAAGGACACCAGGCTCATCACCAGTTCCTCGCGGATCGGGTCGATCGGCGGGTTGGTCACCTGCGCGAAGTTCTGCTTGAAATAGGTGTAAAGCAGCTTGGCCTTGTCCGACATTGCCGAGATCGGCGTGTCGGTGCCCATCGAGCCCACCGCCTCCTGCGCGGTGGTCGCCATGGGCGACATCAGGAGCTTCAGGTCTTCCTGCGTATAGCCGAACGCCTGCTGGCGATCGAGCAGCGAGACATCCCTGCGCAGCGCGCGCGGCTCGACGGGCTTCAGCTCTTCGAGAATGAGCTGGGTGTTGGCCAGCCACTGCTTGTAGGGGTGCTTTGCCGCGATCTCCGACTTGATCTCCTCGTCGGAGACGATGCGACCCTTTTCGAGGTCGATCAGCAGCATCTTGCCGGGCTGCAAACGCCACTTCCGGACGATGTGCTTCTCCTCGACCGGCAGCACGCCGGCTTCGGAGGCCATGATGACGCGATCGTCGTCGGTGACAATGTAACGCGCGGGGCGAAGCCCGTTGCGGTCAAGCGTCGCGCCGATCTGGCGGCCATCGGTGAAGGCCACCGCGGCCGGGCCGTCCCACGGCTCCATCAGCGCGGCATGGTATTCGTAGAACGCCTTGCGATCCTCGCCCATCAGCTTGTTGCCGGCCCAGGCTTCCGGGATCAGCATCATCATGGCGTGCGCCAGCGTGTAGCCGCCCTGCCAGAGGAATTCGAGCGCGTTGTCGAAGCAGGCGGTATCGGACTGGCCCTCATAGGAGATCGGCCACAGCTTGGAGATGTCGTTGCCGAACAGCTCCGAATCGACCGACGCCTGCCGCGCCGCCATCCAGTTGTTGTTGCCGCGCACCGTGTTGATCTCGCCGTTGTGGGCGACCATGCGGTAGGGATGCGCCAGCTTCCATGACGGGAAGGTGTTGGTCGAGAAGCGCTGGTGGACGAGGATCAGCGCCGTTTCGAAGCGCGGGTCCGACAGATCCTTGTAATAGGCGCCCACCTGATAGGCCAGGAACATGCCCTTGTAGACGATGGTGCGCGAGGACATGGACACGCAGTAGGCGCCGATGTCGCGATTGCCGTTCTCGGCATAGATGCGGCCCGAGATCACCTTGCGCAGGATGTAGAGGCGGCGCTCATAGTCGTCGTCGTTCTCGATCTCGGCCGGACGGCCGAAGAATGCCTGCCGGTGATGCGGCTCGGCCGCCACGATCTCCGGAGCCTTGGAGAGCGACGCGTTGTCGACCGGCACTTCGCGAAAGCCAAGGAAGGGAATGCCTTCGGACTGGGCGGCCTCGCGGATGATGCCTTCTATATGCTCGCGCTGGTCCTTGTCCCGCGGCATGAACCAGTGGCCCACGCCATAATGGCCGGGCTGCGGCAGTTCGATGCCCTGCGCCGCCATTTCCTCGCGAAAGAAGCGGTCGGGAATCTGCACCAGCACGCCGGCGCCGTCGCCGACCAGCGGGTCCGCGCCCACCGCGCCGCGATGGGTGAGGTTGTTGAGGATGAACAACCCATCTTCGACGATCTTGTGCGACTTCTGGCCCTTCATGTTGGCGATGAAGCCGACGCCGCAGGCGTCGTGCTCATTGCGCGGATCATAAAGGCCCTGCGCATCGAGGCCGGCGGGAGTTCGCAGGGGAGTCTGGGTGGTCGTACGTTTGGCGGCCATGGCTTTCGTCTGCGCGGGCGCCAAAGGCTGCGTCGTCACAGATGTCGTCATGTCCGTCATCGTCTTCTTCTTTCGATCTCTCCTGCCCTTGCGGGCGTTTCACATACGCTGCCGGGCTGTCGGTCTCATCCGAAGGTCGGCAGCAGCCGTTGTAGAGGTTCCACGGCAAAGGCATGTCGATCGCGTCGCATGCCAACCCCGGCAGATGCGCGAAACGGACCAGTCGGACCGATGTTCCACCCATCAGACGCAGCGACAGCCGGACCAGACATTATAGGCCAAGTCCGGCAGGTGTTTGCGCGGAAAATAAGACAGCACTGCTGTCCTAATTTTCTTATCGCAGACTTTTTGCCCGCGCACAAGACCGATTCACAAAAAAACAGAAGCGATTGCGCAATAAAATTACGCGATCGTCGGATATAGCCACGACAGCCCGGCGCCCGGCCAAACCGTCCGGGCATGGGCGCGATCGCAGAAGGGCGTTTTTTTCGCCTTGCCGGCTCTTGCGGCCGAAGGCCGAAACCGGCCAAGGTCCCGACGACTTCAACCTGACTCGGAACCGCATCATGCACTTCGCCTCCGACAATTGGGCCGGCGCCCATCCGAAAGTCTCGGCCGGCCTTGCGGCCCATGCATCGGGCTTTGCCTCCGCCTATGGCACCAGCGACATCGACCGCGCGGTGGAAGACCGCTTCAAGGAGATCTTCGAACGCGATCTGGCCGTCTTCTTCGTGGCGACGGGCACGGCCGCGAACTCATTGTCCATGGCGGCCCTCAGCCAGCCCGGCGGCGTCGCTTTCATGCACCGTGAGGCGCATATGCTGGAGGACGAATGCGGCGCGCCGGAATTCCTGACGGGTGCTTCGCGCATGCGGGCGGTGGACGGCGCGACGGGTCGTATGGCACCGGAGAACCTTGAACGCGCCATTGCCCATTTCGAGCCGGAATTCGTGCACTCCGGACGCCCGGTCGCGGTTTCCGTCACCCAGGCCACCGAGGTCGGCACCGTCTACAGCCTGAAGGACCTGGATGCGCTCGCGGCAGTCGCCAAAAAGCGCGACCTGCCCATCCATATGGACGGCGCGCGCTTTGCCAATGCGCTGGTGGCGCTGGATACGACGCCCGCCGAAATGACCTGGAAACGCGGCATCGACATCGTCTCCTTCGGCGGCACCAAGAACGGCTGCTGGTGCGCGGAAGCAGTGGTGCTGTTCGACACGTCGAAGGCGCGCGAGTTCGGCTTCCTGCGCAAGCGCGCGGCGCAGCTGTTTTCCAAATCGCGCTTCATCGCCGCGCAGTTCGACGCCTATTTCGCCGACGACCTCTGGCTGGAAACGGCTCGCCATTCCAATGCCATGGCGGCAAGGCTGGCCGACGCGATCGAGGCTTCGGGCAAAGCGCGACTCGGTTGGCGGCCGCAGGCCAACGAGGTCTTCGCCGTCATGGACAAGGCGACGATGAAGAGGGCGATGGATGCGGGCGCCGTGTTCTACCCGTGGAATCCGCCGAGCTGGTTTGCCGAACCGATCGCCGAGAACGAAACGCTGTGCCGCCTCGTCACCAGCTTCGCCACGACGGCCGAGGAGGTCGACCGCTTCGGCGCGCTCATCGCCTGACCCGAGCGCGCGCCCATGGCAAAAAGGCGGCGCCCGGAGGCGCCGCCCTGCTCGGGAGGAGCGATCTATCCGGAGCCCGATGACGTCATCAGGCTCCATTTACGTGCTTGAGCATGATCCCTTCCGAAAATTTCGGGACCATGCTTCGCAATTAGTGAGTGGTGGTCTCGATCTGTTTGGCGGCCTTGTCCGACGCGGTGGAAATCGCGATCTTGCGCGGCTTCAGCTCTTCGGGAATGGTCCGCTTCAGGTCGATATGCAGCAGACCGTTCTTCAGCTTCGCGCCAACCACGTCGACGTGATCGGCAAGCTGGAAGCGTCGCTCGAAAGCGCGCGAGGCGATGCCGCGATAGAGGATTTCCGACCCTTCGCCGGCGTTTTCGTTGCTGCGTTCGCCCTTGATGCTGAGCACGTTGCGGTGCGCTTCAATGGCGATCTCGTCTTCCGAGAAGCCGGCCACCGCCATGGTGATGCGATAGGAATCCTCGCCGGTCCGCTCGATGTTGTAGGGCGGATAGGTGGCCTGCCCATTATCAGGCTGGCCAAGGGAATCGAGCATCGTGAAAAGGCGGTCGAAGCCGACGGTCGAACGATAAAGCGGTGAGAAATCAACATGACGCATGGTCTGTTCTCCTGTTGAGCAACACGGTTTGCGTTTTGACCGGAAACGAAGCCCTCGCGGCACTTCAACACGGTCAGCGGTCCCGATCCCGGCAACCGCTCAAGACATTTGGGAAGTGCTCATGGCGGTTTCAAGGCTTTCTCCGCGCACTCCGCGACATGAACGCAGAATGAACCGGCGCTTCGGATGCCGTTCAGCATCGCCCGGCTAATGTCTGCTCCGACATCGCGATTGCAGCCGCAAAGGCGGCCGTTGCGAGGCCGAGCCGGGTGTAACGTCCCTTCCTCCCGGATCGTAAGGCCGGAAGCCAATCGCGGCTTCCGGCCTTTTTTTTCCCGCGTGTCTCGCGTGGCTGGAACAGTGGGAATTTCTTTGCTTTTCCCCGCTACGCTTTCTATCACCAATGGGTGCGTGCCCTTTCAGCTTTCGAGACGACCGAAGCGATGACGGACTTCCTGTACGACATACCCGGAAATCCGGAGCCGGAGGGCGGTGTCAGCGGCTTTTTCACCGCCCATGACGGCAGGAAGCTGCGCTATGCGTATTTTCCGGCGACCGGGCGGCCGCTGAAGGGAACCGTGGTGCTGCTGTCGGGCCGCAACGAGTGCATCGAGAAATATTTCGAGACCATCGGTGACCTTGCCGCGCGCGGCTTCGGTGTCGCGACCTTCGACTGGCGCGGCCAGGGGGCTTCGGACCGGGTCATCCGCAACCCCGCCAAGGGCCATATCCGCAATTTCGAGGATCATGAGCACGACCTGGAGACCTTCTTCTCCCAGATCGTGCTGCCGGACTGTCGGGCGCCCTATTACATCCTCGCCCACTCCACCGGCGCACTTGTGGCGCTGCTGGCCGCCCCGTCGCTGGTCAACCGCGTGCGCCGCATGGTGCTGCTGGCGCCTTTCCTGGCGCCCTACAAGTCACCGCTTTCCATGAACGGAATCAGGCGGCTGGCGGCGGCCTGCCATTGGATCGGCCTTGGCCGCCTGCCCATTCCCGGCGGGCGCGACACCCGTGTCGCAGAGCCGTTCGCACAGAACAAGGTGACGAGCGACAGCCGCCGCTACCAGCGCAACAGCCTCATCTACGAGACCTATCCGCAGCTCGCCACCGGTTCGCCGACGATGGGCTGGGTCCGTGCCGCCGGCAAGGCGATAGCCCGGATCGAGGACCCGGCCTTCATGGCCAGGCTGAAAATCCCGGTGCTGCTGATCGCCGCCGGCGCCGATACGGTGGTTTCCAACCATGCGATCGAAGCCTACGCGCACCGGCTGCGTATCGGCTCGATGCTGACCATCCATGGCGCCCGCCACGAACTGCTGCAGGAAGCGGACCTGTTTCGCGAACAGCTTCTCGGCGCCTTCGACGCCTTCATCCCCGGCAGCGATGCGCCGGAGATGTGAAGTCCACGAAAGACCGCAGGCGCATTATCCTCGCAAGGCGTCCAGCGCCGCCGCGTGCAGTTGCGTCGTGGCAGCGGCGACGACATCGCCGCCCTTCTCCGCCGGGCCGCCCTCTATGGTGGTGACGATGCCGCCCGCCCTTTCGATGATCGGTATCAGCGCCACGATGTCGTAGGGCTGGAGCCCGGCTTCCACCACGATGTCGGCATGGCCTGCCGCAAGCATCGCAAAGGCATAGCAGTCGGTGCCGTAGCGCGCGAGCCGCACACGGCTTTCGAGCCGGTCATACGCCGCCCGCTTGCCCTCCTTGAACAGGGCGGGCGTCGTGGTGAAGAGCGTGGCATCGGCCAGCTCTTCGGTCTTGCGCGTGGCGAGCCGGCGATTGCCGCCGGGGCCTTCATAATGGGCACCCCCGGCATCCGCATAATAGAGTTCGCCCGTGAAGGGCTGCGACATCATGCCGGCGACGGCATCACCGTCGACCGTGAGCCCCACCAGCGTGCCCCAGACCGGCAGGCCGGAGATATAGGCGCGCGTACCGTCGATGGGGTCGATCACCCAGACATGGCTGCTGGAAGCGTTCTCCAGCCCATGCTCCTCGCCCAATATGCCATGGTCCGGAAACTCGGCGTTGATCAGCGCGCGGATGGCGCGCTCAGCTTCCCGATCGGCCTCGGTGACCGGATCGAAGCCGCCCGCCAGCTTGTTGGCGATCGCATTCTGCCGACGAAAACGCGGCAGCGTTTCCGCAGCCGCCGCCGCGGCGACACGCCGCATGAAATCAACCGTCACCGGCACTTGCCCCTCCTGATCCCGCATGAACATCACTTCGCACGTGCACACGCCTTGCCACAGCGCGACCGCTTAGGAAAGCGCGAATGCCACTTGACATTTGTGCAGCGCACAATAACCTGTTTCCCGGACAGCCTCTGCTGTCCGTGCCCTTCTTGGGCGTTTCCTCCCTAGACTCACACCGCGTTGTGCAAGCAGCGCGGTTTTTTTTCGGACGGGGCCGGTCATCCTATTCGGCCGCAAGCGGCAGGTCGCGGATGTCGTCGTCCGGTATCGACGTCAGGTCCCGGCAGAAGCGGCCGAGATCGGCGGCCAGGGCATCGAAGCCCGCGGTGCGCCGAAAGCTGCGCTCGTCCATGTAGAGGCCGCGATTGATCTCGATCTGCAGCGCATGGAGGTTTCGCGCCGGCCGGCCGTAATGTTCGGTGATGAAGCCGCCGGCATAGGGCTTGTTGTGGGCGACCTTGTAGCCCATGGCGATCAGCAGGCCGATGGCGTGTTCGGTCAGCGCCCGTGAGGCGGAGGTGCCGAAGCGGTCGCCGACGATGAAATCCGGCCGGATGCCGGTGTCGCCGGCGCGGACGCTGGCCGGCATCGAGTGGCAATCGATCAGAACGGCGAAGCCGAACCGCGCGTGGGTGCACATGAGAAGCCGCTTCAGCGTGGCGTGATAGGGCTTGTAGACGGTCTCGATGCGGTCCAGCGCCTCGAACAGCGGCAGCCGGCCGGCATAGATGTCCAGTCCCTCGCCCACCAGCCTGGGGATCGTCCCGAGGCCTCCGGCAACACGCGCCGAGCGGACATTGGCGAAAGACGGGACCGGCTCCACGAACATGCGCGGATCGAGCTCCCACGGCTCCCGATTGACGTCGAGATAGGCGCGCGGAAAATTGGCGGCCAGCATCGGCGCCCCGAGCACCACGACGCTGCCGAACAGTTCCTCGACATAGCAATCCTCCGAGCGGCGGATTGCGTCGCGGTCGAGTCGCGCCATGGCAAGGAAGCGATCGGGATAGTGACGGCCGCTGTGCGGCGAGTTGAACACGAAAGGCACGCGCTGTTCAGCGCCCTGCCGGACCTCGAAGGGCGGCGCCGCACAAAAGTCCTCAGCCGCCGTCATGACGCATTACCACGCTGCGATACCCGCTGTCTCATGCCATGAAAGTGCCATCAGGCGGGCTTCATGTCCAGCAACCCGGCCGGGTGGAAACACAGGCAGCGCGCACGCCGCCGCGGCGGCGTTCACTTGATGTTTACCCTCCGCGCCTCATATACGGGATTGGTTAACGGAGCCCGGACGAGACGGCTCCGGTGGGTGATTCGGACAGGACACGATGGCACGCATTCTTCTGGCGGAAGACGACGACGATATGCGTCGGTTTCTGGTGAAGGCGCTTGAACGCGCCGGTTATGACGTCAGCGATTTCGACAATGGCGCGAGCGCCTACGAGCGATTGCGCGAGGAGCCCTTCTCCCTTCTGCTCACCGACATCGTGATGCCCGAGATGGACGGCATAGAGCTCGCCCGCCGTGCCACCGAGATCGACCCCGACCTGAAGGTGATGTTCATCACCGGCTTCGCCGCCGTGGCGCTGAACCCCGATTCGAAGGCCCCGCGCGACGCCAAGGTGCTGTCGAAACCGTTCCATTTGCGCGAGCTGGTCAACGAAGTGGAAAAGATGCTCCACGCCGCCTGAGGCGGATTCCAAGGGGTTCGGAAAAGGCTGCAGCGAAAAGCACATCTTTTCCCAATTCCTGCTATTGACGGGCCGCACCAAAAATGATCTATGCGGCCGCGTCGGATGGGCGTGTAGCTCAGCGGGAGAGCACTACGTTGACATCGTAGGGGTCACAGGTTCAATCCCTGTCACGCCCACCATCCAAGCAACTGAAATGACTGCATAATTTTGGGCGGCCGCATTCGGGTGAGAAGCTCCCCTAGAGCACGTCCGGTTTAAACTGGTTCATATCCTGCGGCCTTGAAGTAGTTTGCGCATTCGGTCGGCGTGAAGAGATCGATGAGAGAGCCGACGGTGTCCCAGAGGGCGGCGATTGTTCGCTCGGCCTTGGCGCGCAGCAGCGCCTTGAGTTTGGCGAAGGCGTTCTCGATGGTTGAAGTCGGGACTGTAGGGCGGCAGGTAGAGCAAGCTCGCGCCGGTCGCCTCGATCGCGTTGCGGACGTCCGCCGACTTGTGAGCAGGCAGGTTGTCTATGATGACGATGTCGTCCGGCGCGAGGGTGGGAACCAGCACTTGGCTGACATAGGCCAGGAACACGTTGCCGTTCATGGCGCCGGTCATCCCGGTCAGCCTGAGCGCGCCGGTGAAGGTGGTGGTCTTCCAGTGGCCGTGCGGCAGGCCGGCCCGGCAACGCTCGCCGCGTGGCGCCCTTCCTCGCAGCCGTGCCATCTTCGTGGACAGGCCGGTCTCGTCGATGAAGACCAGCTTCGCGGGGTCGAGATCGAGTTGGTCGTCGACCCAGTCCCGCCGCCGTTTCAGGATGTCGGGGCGGTCCTGCTCCAGTGCGTGTGCGGACTTTTTTTGAACGTCCAGCCATGGCCGCGAAGCCAGTCCCTCAAGGTGCTGCGGCCGATGCGCATCGAGCGCTCCGCCTCGAGACGTTCCACCATCTCGTTCAGCGTGATGATGTCCTTTCGCTCTTCGATCATGCCGAAGACGAAGTCCGCATGCGCATCGAGGCGCGAGCCGCCCTTGCGTCCCTGCGGGCGCGGCGACAACTCGCCAATCTTCGCGCGGGCGATCCAGCGGATAGCACTCGACACACCGACACCGAAACGCGCCGCCGCCGAGCGGGCCGATGCGCCTTCAGCCGACGCCTTCAAAACACGCAACCGCAAATCATCGCCAAGCGCTCTGGCCATCGTCCACCTCCATCGAGGCGAACCTTGAATCAGCATCAAGCCAGGCCGAGGCCACCATCAGGGCGCGGGCGCATGGATGCTGTTCCTGCCGCCCTACAGCCCCGATCTCAATCCGATCGAGCAAGCCTTTGCAAAGCTGAAGACCCTATTGCGCAAAAAGGCCGTGAGGACCATCGACCAGCTCTGGCAAGCCATCGGCGACATCTGCCACCTGTTCTCGCCAACAGAATGCCAGAACTACTTCAAAGCCGCAGGATATGCTCTAACTTGAAAATCCGATGCTCTAGAAGTACCCCATCCCGGCATAACGGGCGCGCGCCAATTCGTGCTTTGGCCTGAGGTGATTCCCGATTTCAGGCAAGCCAGAGATACAAAATTCGACCCAGGGCACCGAATAATAAAATGAGCGTCACCATCGCTTGGATGAAGAATCCGGGGTAGCGCTTCAACGGCTCCGAGATGTAGCCAACGAAGTAGGCTATCCGGCCGATCATCCACAGAAACCCGAACCCTGCAGCCCAGTCTGGATCCCAGTAGATCGCGAAAAGCCACATCGATGTCAGGAAAACTGGCAGCCATTCGAGGGTATTCGAATGCCCGCGGATTGCCCGTTCAAGCAGCGGATCACCGGTCATCGCGGGAGCCAGAACACCCGTTTTCCTGTGCGTCCGAGCAACATAAATGCCCATCCCGAGGGTAGCCAAGCAGCACAAAAGAGTGATGATTGCGACAGCGCAATAGCCTTCCATCGATCTCTCCTCGTTTTGAGGCAAGGAAATCAAAGGATCGGGTCATCCGCAACCCCGGTCAGAATCCGCTGACAGATCAGACGGCACCTCCGCGGAACCGTGCCGCTCGCAGGCAGTTGAATAGTTGCTCACATCCCGGAGCGGAGTTCATGCCAGGAATGACGAAAACCTCGATAACGCCTGAGTCAGGAAGAATTCGAGGAATTGGGCATCGATTTTGACGCGGTGGGAAATTGAGGAAAACAGAGAGGCAATAGCTATGAACGATGCACCATGGGATAGCGCAGGCCTTGCAGTGGTTGCCACTCCGACAATAGGTGACTGCTACGGTGAGAGGCAGGCGATCGAGGAGATGCAGCCGGACATCATTGAGCAGCCTGCTCCGCGAAAGGTCGGCCTCGGGATCGTGCTGCTCAAGATCACCCAAGGGTGGGCAGACAATTGAAGGGAATTTCCTCAGTGTGGGATCCTTCCCGGCGTCTTGTCGTGTCCGAACGAGTCCCCGAGGATCGATTCCGTATGACTAATCAAAGCCAGTTGTCCCCGTCGCGGACCCAGTGCTGGTGTCCGCCGCTTCCAGCTTTAGCTTCTTGCCGTCGACCGTCATGTCTTCAGTGACCATATAGCCGATAACGGCCGCATCCCTACCCGCAAATTGGACGTCGATCTCGTCCAGCTTGAAATCGTGCAATTCTCACGCTTTCCGGCCGCTGGCCATTTTGGCATAGCCTTCGCGCGTAGTCGCCATCACGCCTTGCGCCCCAGCGATAATACTGGGTTCGGCCATGAGTGATGTTGCGGTCTTCACTTCATCGTCGCGGATGGCCGCCCAGAATCTATACTCCAACTCGATGATTGCGTTTTTGTCTCCGGACATTGGTTCTCTCCTTTGCGGCGTGAATCGCAACGAGCGAAATCAAATCTGGGCTCTCTCGGCGGAATGGGAAATCTAGGTTCGCTGAGAAGTCTGCCTTTCTTGCGGCCTGTTGGCCGTGACCCAATCGATGACCGAGCGCGTCAGCAGCGCGTTGTCTTCGGGCAGGCCCGGCCTGATATGAGCCACGAACTCCACCTCCGATAAGGGCGGCAGCAGTTCACTAGCCTGCGCTGATTCAAGTTTTGCAGGAACCGAACTGGAATTCAGCGGCGTAACCGCAAGCCCGGCCGCTGCCATCGCAACCAGGCTGCCGAGGCTGGGACTGACGCTGGCAATCCTCCATTTCGAACTATTGGAGGCCAATGCCGCAAGCGCTGCGTCCCGGTATGGACATGGTTCCGGAAATACAGCCAGCGGAATCGGGGCCTCACCATCGAGCGGTGTCTTCCCGAATGCCCATAGGAGGGGTTCATTCCAAAGATGGATTCCGGACTGATCTCCCCGGCACCGGCAGCCAATGATCAGATCGAGCTCTCCTCTGTCCATGGATTCCAGCAGAACGGTCGTATTCGAAATCTGCAATTCCAACGATTTCGCCGAGCGGGAGTCCTGGAATTTGCTCAGCACCGACGGCAGCCACGTGCTCGTGAGGTCGTCCGATGCTCCGATACGGAGGTGGAAAGCGTTGCCGCTGCCCTTCATCAACGTTCGGGCTTCCTCGCTCAGACGCAGGATGGCCTTCGCGTATCCAAGCAGCGCTTGTCCTTGCGGCGTCAGCGAGACTGTGCGGGTGCTGCGTTCGAACAGAGCCGATCCCGCCTGCTCCTCGAGCCGCCTGACATGTGCGCTGACGGCGGATTGCGTCAGGTTCAGCTGCTGTCCGGCCTTCGTGAAACTGGACAGGCGAGCAACGGCTTCGAAGGTCCGCAACAGCACGATATCGAACATCGATCCACCTCAGTTCGTTATCAATAGCATGATGATAAATCGTTTCTCATCATCAATGAAGGCTGTTTGACTTGATCCCGGCGGGTAACGGGAGGTCGGCAGTTGTTGTCGCTAGAAACCTGGATTCCGTTCGCTCTCGCCACGCTGGCTTTTGCCTGCATGCCGGGTCCGGCCATTCTGTATATGTCGGCGCAAACGCTGGCTTACGGCCACAGGGCTGGTCTGATGGCCGCTCTTGGTGTTCACCTCGGATGCTATGTGCACATTGCGGCATCGGCCGTTGGCTTGGCAGCTCTTCTCCACCACGCGCCGACGCTTTACTCCGTCATTCGAATTGCCGGGGCGCTCTATATGCTGTGGCTGGGCGGCCGAATGATCTTTCCAAGGAGTCAGGAGGAAGAAATCGAAGCACCCGCACGGTACAAGCGCGTTCTCCGGGACAGCATCGTCGTCGAGGTTCTCAACCCGAAGACAGCGATATTCTTCCTGACGTTCCTGCCGCAGTTCGTCGATCCGAATGCCACCACCCCTGCCTGCCTTCAGTTCCTGATGCTCGGGATCATCGTCAACGCAGCATTCTCAATCGGCGATCTGGCGTCCGTGGGGCTCGCAGCGGCAGCATCGCCGCTGGTTTCATCCAATAACTCCGCGTCCTGGGTTGCAAAGGCCAGCGGTATTGTCCTTGTCGGCCTCAGCGTAGCAATCATGATGCGCTATGTCTGACGTCGGCTTCACTCACCGATGACAGGCGCTTTCAGAATTTCGAGGGCCTTCTTGGCATTGTTGCGGGCGGCATCCATGGTTTTGGCAGCCGATTTGATCGTTAGACGGTCACCGTCTCTGACCAAAAAGATGTTCACACCCTTGTAACCGCCGCCGAGATTGGGAATCTTCAGCAGGCGGCCTATAGCTGTTCCAACCTCGATCTTCTCCATCTGACACCCGACGATCGAGCAAGAGTGCTCCAACTCAGCGATGTACGTTTCGTCCGTCCGGCCCTCCTGGCCCATTTTAGCGGCCCGCCGATCGAGCGTGACATTCAGAATCAGGTCCTCGTCATTCCTGCAGCATGAGATGCTCATGCCCGACGGCGTCACCCAATGGTAATCGGCCGTCGAGAACTGTTCGAGGACGACTTTCTCGACCGTCGTCAGGTCATGAGTCTTGAAGCCGTTGGCATATGCAATGGTACCGGTCATGACCACGACGGCCATAGCGGCAGCGACGATTTCATTCAGCCGCAACAGATGCCCCCTTCAGGCATTTCGCGACAGCCTTGTTCAGCCCTTCGGCACCGACCGGACCGGCCAGCCTTCTCACGGCTGACAGCGATATCGTTTTCGCCGTCCGGGATAGTAGGGGTTCCGGGACAACGAAGAATTGCCACTGCATCGGATCCCGGTGATCGGCGACTTCGGGATTGATTTCCGGATGCCATGCGAAAACATAGATGTGCGCGTTCCGGCCGATGTGATCGACCCATGCGCTGCCATCATCGTAATAACCCTTGCGTGGCGCGATATCGAACTGCCCCTTTGAAGGCGTGTCCCCGGGGCGGTGCCATATCTGCAGGGCGGCGGACTGTTTCACTTCCAGACAGGTGCCGTCCTGGTGAATGAAATCGCATTTGGCCCAGCCACCGGAAGCCCATTTCCACCCGTCGCCCAGTGCAGCATTCAAGATTGCCTCGCTGATGATCGAACGGATCGCGTTGCCAACGAGTGGTTTTCCGAAGGCTTCCTGGGCTGCCGACGTGATGATGGTCTCGGCATTTAAATTAACGTTGCTACTTTTCATCAATCCCGTTCGGGCATCATTTTGTAATCACACGATATCAGTACAGTATTTAAAACAACTAAAGGGAGGCAAAGCAATGAACGCATTTCAAACGGCGTCGGCCTGCGGGCCAGTGACCGATGCGACCGGGAATGGCTGGCATCGCTCAACCGCTTCCTGAACCATGCCCTGCGAGAGATCGGAAAGGGTGAGGTTTAGATTCTTCGGCAGATCGCTCGCGGCCGTCGCCCAAAGGCAGCAGCGTCGTCTATTTCACCGCCGGCCTGCCCCTCGGACACACAATTGGGGCCGGAACAAGAACTGTTCCCCCAGACGCGGCCGTTATCAACCAAAGACAGTAGTATCCTTGTGATTCATGGCTTTCATGCGATTCTTCTGGCATGATCCGGAGGACCGCGAATGCGTGAAACGATGCTGGCGGCGCTTTCCAACATTCGCACCGTTGAGGACATGATCGAGGCCTTCCGCGGTGAAGATCATTGTCGGCAACTGCTGGAAAGCATGGTGTGGCCGGATGGCCGGATCTGCCCCACCTGCGGATACAAACGCTCGACTGCGCTTGCCGGCCGCGATACCGGCAAGCGGCGCGTCCGACCGGGTCTTTATCAATGTTCCAGCGGCGATTGCCGGTTCCAGTCCACGGTGACGACACACACGCCTTTGCACTCCACGAAGCTTCCCTTGCGTGTTTGGCTGAAGGCCATGTGGCTGATGCTGCAATCGGACAAGGGCCTGTCCTCGGTCCGGCTGGCAGAAACTCTTGGTGTAAGCCAGCCGACGGCCTGGCGGATGGGACATGCGCTGCGTCTGATGGTGGCGCGGGAGCACATGCTCGACGGTACAGTCGAGGTTGATCATTTCCATCTCGGTGGAAGGCCCAGAAAGCATCCAGACGATCCACCTCCCGGACGAGGCCGGAAAGGTCAGGCGAACACGCAGAAAACGCCGGTTATGGCGATGGTGCAGCGACCGAGCGACATTAGGCCCGGCACTCCGGCCGGTGACGCGCGGGCGGCGGTCGTATCCGGCCTTTCGCTGCGCGCTGCGGAGCGTGCTGTCGAAACGCAGATCGAGCCCCATGCCCGTTTGTTTGATGAGCGATGAGGCGAAGGCCTTCATGGCCATTGGCGAGAGCTTCGCCGAGCATAAGACCGTGAAGCATTCCAGTCGCGAATATGTCCGGGACTCCGTCCACGTCAATTCGGTGGAAGGCTTCAATTCTCGCGTCCGCCGCACCATCGCCGGCGTCTTTCACCATATCAGCCCGCAGCATGCCGATCTGTATTTCCACGAGATGGGCTTGCGCTGGTCCCAGCGCGTCGTCACAGGCAATGCCGTTCGAAAAACCCGGCACGGCCGAGAAACCATCCAGACGCTTTGGTCGCGCGTGCCGCCGGCGCTGCAATTACTGAGCGTCTTTCGCACAGCTACCGGACGTCAGATGCGCCGAAGCCCTGATGGCGACATCATCATCAAATCAGCAGTAGCTGTCTTTGGGTGATAAAGGCCTCGTGTCGCTGGGAACAGTTCTTGTTCCGACCCCTATTTCGAGGCTTTGTCGGGCCGACAAAATAGGCTTGCGCTTGGACCGACATATCAAAATCGTCTTTCGACATCGGCCTTCCGCCCGAAGAACACGTGGCAGATTTCCAAACACGGTTGAGGGCATCGCGGCTTTCGTCGCCTTCCTGGCGCCTCTCGAGGGATCGAGCGGCTGGTACTCGCACGTTCTAGCTGTATCGCCTCGATCATTGCAGCTATCGCAACGATATCGATCCCTCCGAACATCAAGGCTGTCACCTGATCCATCCCGTTTTTTTGGAAACCGGCGCGAGCCCCTCGGAAGGGGCTTGGTCGAGCGGCCCATTTTTCTACATGACGCCGCCGCCGGCGCCGATGTTCTGGCCGGTGATCCATCCGGCGGCTGGGCTCGCTAGAAAGGCGGCCAGCGCGGCGACCTCGGAAGGCTCGCCGATCCGATTGAAAGGCGACATGCCAGCGGCCACGGCGCGGTCCCGCTCGGGCAGCAGGTCTGTGTTGGTGAAACCTGGCAGCACGGCGTTAACCGTGACGTTGCGTGAGCCGAGTTCCCTGGACAGCGAGCGGACGAATTGCTCCACCGCCCCCTTGCTGCCGAGATAGAGGGACGTCTCGGTGAACCACATGCGGGTTCCTCCAGTCGATATCGCGATGATCCGGCCATTGTTTCGCACCCGGATCGCCGCCTGTTGGAGCGTGAAGAAGGCACCGCGTGTATTGGCGTCGAACGTGCGGTTGTAGTCCTCCAGCGTGACCGCGACTGCCGGCTTGATGACTGCCGTGGCGGCACTGGCGACGACGATGTCGAGCGGCCCGAGCTTCGCCTCGGCCTCATCGAACATCCGGTAGATGTCGTCGACGATGGCGACGTCGGCCTTAATTGCCACGGCCATGCCGTCCTGCGACGTTATCGCGCCGACAACGTCGAGTGCGGCCCGTTCATTTTCGCGGTAGTTCACCGCGACCGCCGCGCCGCGCGCCGCCAGGGCTTCGGCGATGGCGCGGCCGATGCCGCGCGAACTGCCGGTCACGAGCGCGTTCTTTCCATCCAGATCTTTTTCCACGATCTTTCTCCTTGAGCCTTTCTCGAATTGATGGGGTGCGCGACCTATGCGGCGAGCCCTACGGCCTGCCGTTCGGCCCGCTGCCTGTTGATCCGGGCCAGCCTGATGCGCGGGTCGAGAGCTTCATCCGTCACGTGATCGAGCAGATGCGGCACCGAGGCCTCGATCTCCGCGTCGGAGGCGAGCGCCATGCCGTGGAAGACGAAGGGCCGCAGATAGATCATGCCGGTCATCAGCGCGGTCTGCTGGTAAGGCTTGAGCAACTCATCCATCGAGAAGTTGTTGAAGTTGCCTGCGTGGTAGCTGTCGGCCGGCCCGCCGGTCGAAGTGGCTACGAGCAGTTCCTTGCCCTTCAGCTTGTCGCCGCCCTGCCCGTAGGCGAAGCCGTCGCTGTAGACCTCGTCGATCCACGCCTTCATCACAGCCGGGGCGGCGTACCAGTGAAACGGAAACTGCATGACGATGCGGTCATGCGCCAACAGCAGATCCTGCTCGTGCTCTCGCCGGAAGCGCATCTGTGGGCCACCGACCAGCGAGAGGTCGCGTGTCGTTGCGTCCGGAAGGCCGGAGAGAGCCTCAAACCAAAGGCGGTTGATGCGTGATCCGGCAAGGTTGGGGTGGGCCGTCAGAACCAGGATTTTCATGGCGCATGTCCTTTCGTTGAACAAGGAGGACATTATCCATTGTGTTCGTTCGGCATAATTGCCTTTATTTCTAACTTATTCATCGATATTATACATGAATGAGATTGCCACTTGTCATGCTGGAGATTTTCGACGCCATCGTGCGGGCGGGGAGCCTGCGCGGCGCGGCCGACAGTCTCCAGCTCAAGCCCTCAACGGTCAGCCATCAGCTGAAATCGTTAGAACAGCGCGTTGGAGCGCCGCTGTTCATCCGCACGACCCGCTCGCTGGCCCTGACCGACGCAGGGCGCGCCTTGAGCCGGGGGTGCGGCCCGGCATTCGATCAGCTCTCGCAGTCCGTCCGGCACGCCCGCGACGCCGGCGGGAGTACGCGCGGGCAGTTGCGTGTCACGATGCCGGAATTCGCCTATCATGCGGTCCTGGCGCCCCTAATTGGTTCGTTTCGGGCAGCTTGGCCCGACATAGAGCTTGAGATCGTCATGTCCGACGCCTTCGTCGACCTTGCTGCCGCGGGCGCCCATGCCGGCATCCGCAGCGGCGATCTGGTCGAGCAGGACATGATCGCCACCCGGATCGGCAAGCCACTGCCGCTCGCCGTCCATGCCAGCGCCGCCTATCTCGAGCGGCGCGGCACGCCGCGCCATCCGCGCGACCTGCTCGACCATGACTGCATCCGCTACCGCTTCCACAGCTCGGGCCGAACGGCGCCCTGGGTGTTCAACGGACCTGATGGCGCCTATGCGGTCAATGTCGGCGGCGGGCTGATCGTCAACGACCTGCCGGCACTCTATTCGATGATCGATGCCGGCCTCGGCCTGGGCTATGTGCTGCGCGACGCCTGCGCGCGCACGCTGCGGGACAGGCCGCTCGTCACGCTGTTCGAAGGGGAGATTCCGGCGGCGCCGGCGCTATCGCTCTATTTTCCCCGCGAGTACCGTTCGATGGTGCCGCTGCGGCTCTTCATCGAGCATTTGCAGATCGGTGCGGAGAGTGCGTAACGGTGGCCTGTTGCTTTGAACATCAGTTGCCCGCTTTCCGCACCATCGGCGCGATCGTCGTCAGGTCGTTTGTTAAAATGCCACCTGAATAGCCCTCAGGCAGGTCGCGACCTGCTCGGCGGTCTCAATGCCGGACAGAAAGTCGCTTCCCCCGTTAGGGCCGACCAGCAAGACCGAGCTTCCGGCTCCCTTCATCCGCTTGAAGAAGGATTCGGCCAGCCCCATAGCCAAGGTGCGACGTTGATGGGCACAAGCAATACACTCTTGTGGCATGCGGCCGACAAAACGCCTCTCCACTTTTCCGAAGCAAGTCCAATGACACCGTAGCCGGTTTTCATAGACGCGGTCATTTGCGGCGTGGGGCAAGATCCTGCCCCGCGCCGCAATGAGGGAATCAGATCGAGCTTACCCTGCCCGCCTGCCGATGGGATGCCGCCGCCAGTGGCACCGCTATGACGCCGCAGCACACGAGCACCAACCCAAGCTGTTGGCTCCATGCCGCCAGTATCAGGCCGCCTCCCAACATCAGATAATAGAACAGCCCAAGGAGTGCACCGGCAGTCCCGAGGCGATCGCCATAGGAAGCTAGTGCCTTCGCCAGAATATTCGGAATGGCAATTCCGTAGGCGAGCACCACTACTATCATGGGGAGAACAAACAGCCAGCTTGAGGCCATCATCACCACGAAGATGCCGCCGATCAAGGTCAGCACCGCAGCCGCCAGCACCAAACGTTCCGAGCTCCAGCCATACTGAATCAGGCGCTTGTTCAAAAAGGAGCCAAGAACCACTCCGAAGGCCAGCAACAGCCCGCTGTATCCAAACATGTCCGTCGACAGGCCCAACCGCTCGAAATCGAACGGTGCCAGCTGATAATAGCCAAACAGTCCAAGGTTGAACAGCGCGACGAGAACCGCCGTGCGCCATATTGCCGGATCACGAAGCATCATGAGAAGCGTCTGCGTCAGGGGCGCGGTTGCCACGTGTTGAGGCCGGGACTCGGGAAGCCGCACCACCGACCATCCGAATAGAACGATGGCCAGCAGAGCAAGTCCAGTAAATACACCCAGATGACCGAAATGGCCGGCCAGGGTCGAACCCGCCATCATTCCGATGGCCGGGCTCACCGCGAGGGCAATGCCCATGACAGAAAATACTCTGGCGAGCTCCGTGCCGGAGAAGGAATCACGCAGCATCGTTTGAGTGCCGATCGATCCGACTGCGGCGCCAAATGCTGCCAGCATCCGTGCTGCCAACAGCATCCAGAACTGATGGCTGAACAGCGCCACCACCGAGGCCGCGCCGTAAACCAGCAATCCCATGAGCATTACCGGTCGACGGCCAACCCGGTCGCATAGTCGACCCCACACAACCACACCGAATGCGAAGGCAAGGAAGTAAATCGACAAGGTCTGAGCGGACTGGTCCGCCGTCACCGAAAAGTGGCGCGCAATATGCGGCAATGCGGGGCTATATATAGTCTCCACGATCTGAGGGAACATCATCAGCGCCGTGGCCAATGCGAGTCCAATGTTGCGTTGCATGAGGTTTCCGCCTTGTTCCGTTTGTTTGAAGCCCGCATAGCTTTCTTTTGTCTGGCGTGTTACAAACAGTAAGACAAAAAACATCGGTAACCGGACAAAAATGCCCTGGCTCCAACCTGATGATGAGTTTGATCCCGACCGCATGGGACAGCCGGTGATCGGTATCGCCGCCGGATTCGGACGGCATGATTCCGGTTGGCATCAACATGGAATGGGGCAATTGCTGTTCACTCAAAGCGGTTGCATCAGCATCAGCCTGCCCAATCGCTTGTGCATGCTGCCGCCGACCCGGGCTGCCTGGATCCCGCCGGGAATCCCGCACCGGGCGCGAATGACCGAAGCCGTCGACTATCGCTCGCTGTATCTGGATGTATCGAGTTTTGAGAATCTGCCGGATGAGGTCGAGGTCATGGAGGTAACGCCGCTGTTGCGCGCTGTACTGGAAAGGATTGCGACGGCGGAGATCGGGATAGACTGGGAAGATGGCGCGGGAGCCAACCTGCTTGCGGTCTGCCTTGATGAGATCCAAATCTCTTGCCGTCAGCCGATGCTGTTGCCGCTTCCTTCAGATAGGCGCCTTGCCGCGTTCAACACCGACGAATTGCCGCCGCCGCTGGGCGTCTTGGCAAGGCGCCAGGGAACAAGCGAAAAAACCATCGGCCGGATATTCCGGCGAGAAACCGGTATGAACTACCAACAGTGGCGGCAGCAATGGCGATTACTCAAAGCCGTGGAGCTGCTTGCGGGGGGGGCGGAGCATCACCTCGGCGGCCTTCGATCTCGGGTTCGCCAGCGACAGCGCCTTCATCGCCTTTTTCAAGGGGATGACAGGATACACGCCACGGCAGTTTATGGGTTCCGCTCACACGCTGCAATGACGCAACAACCTTTTTCCTTCGTGTGCCGGTGATATTCGCCGGTCAGTAGAATGTGCGCCCACCCAGAGGGAGATATGGACCAGGAGCTCTGGCGGGACATCAAGCCCCCTAGCCGGATCCTTTCCCTTCAGGCCGTTGTGACTGCCCGGGCGGTTCCTGCGAGCGGCATGATGTTCTGGATTTGTTCTGACTTAGCGCGGGATTTTGAACTGCTCTTGTCCCGCCCCCAACTTGGATGACAGCAAGCAAAACGGGCGACCTTGCAACCGTCCTCTCATTGATGACCGACGATGTGGTCTTCATGGTGCCGGGACAGGAGTCGTTTGGAAAGGAGGCTTTCGCCGCCGCCTCGGAAAGCATGGGCGACACCCGGATAGAAGGCACAAACGAAATCACTGAACTACAGATTCTCGGGAACTGGGCGTTTACTCGCAATCGCATTGAGATGACCGCTGCCCCGTCCGCCGGCGCTCCCATCCGTCGGTCAGGATACACGCTCACGCTTTTGCGCAAAGAGCCCTATGGCAGGTGGCGGCTTGCCCGCGACGCCAACCTCGTGGCCGTGCGAAATTCCCAGAGATAAGCTTGTCGTGGGTTTTGGGATTTTTGCAACAGTCGCTGTAGTTCGGCTTTAGCTGGTTGGAAATGCATCGTCAAAGATGGCGTTTGGGTATAACAACATGAACATGCGCCAAAACTTGTTTAAGACCTTTCTTGTCGTTGCGGATAGTCGAAACATCTCCCGCGCGGCCGCTCAACTCCATCGTGCGCAATCGAGCGTCAGCGATCAGATTCAGTTGCTCGAGGCTGAGCTGGGCACAAGCCTCTTTGTCCGCTCCAAGACAGGATTGGAACTAACTCCGGCGGGCGAAGCACTGAAACCATATGCCGAGGACATTCTGGCGCTGACGGACGAAGCTCGCGCTGCGGTCGAGACGGTGGCTGGACGGGAAACCGGGCCGCTGACGATCGGCGCATTGGAGACGATTGCTTCGGCCAGGATGCCGCTATGGCTTATGGCGTTCCGAGGCGATCATCCAAACGTCAGCGTACGGATGAAGATCGCCGGCTCGGGAACCCTCTTGCAGAAGCTGGAGCACGGCGACATCGACATTGCCTTCTGCTTCGACAAGGGCGATCTCGATGAACGCTTCATCAAACGTCCGGTATCGACGGAGCCCTTGGTTCTCGTGGCTCCACCAGGCGAGCGGCCGACGTTACCGGGAGACGGTTTGGGTGCGTTGGCCGCGCGAAGCTTCGTGACGACCGAAACCGGCTGCGTCTATCGTCATCTGTTCGACAGGACTTTTGCCGAAGCAGGCATCTCTGCGCCGCACCTCGCCGCCGAAGTGGACAGCATCCGCACGATCGCCTGCCTGGTCGCAGCCGGCGCAGGTCTCGCCCTCGTGCCGCGTCTTGCCGTCGTCGAGGCCCTCGACGACGGCGATCTCACCGAAATGCCCTGGCCTGGCCCGATGCAAGCGGCATCGCTTGTTGCGATCTGGCGACGCCGCCGCGTGCAGCCTGCGGTACTGAGGCAATTTCTTGCCTCGGTCGGTACTGTCTCCGCGCCGGTCAAACCAGCCGATGCCCGCCCTCGACATGCAGTATTGTCCCTGTCGTGAATGTGTTGCCCATGAGAAAACCGATCGCATCCGCGATGTCGTCCGGCTGTCCGACGCGGCCAACGGGCAGCCGCTTTGCCATCGTGCTCAACGTTTCATCCTTCTTGTCGCCGGCAACGAAGGTCCAGATGGGCGTGTCGATCCAGCCGGGCGATACTGCGTTGACCCGGATCGGTGCGAGTTCGATCGCAAGCGCCCTCACGAGCCCTTCCAGCGCTGCATTGACGGCCGCGACCACCGAGCCCCGCGCAGCCGGCCGATAGGCCGCTATGCCGGAAACGAAGGTGATCGAACCTGCCGGCGAAAGCCTCGGGCTGCCATATTTTGCAAGAAGTAGCGGCCCGTAGAATTTGCTTTCCACGACTCGTTGCGCCGCTTTCAGATCGAGCGAAGGCAGAAGCTCATAGGCCCCGGCGATATCGGCGGCCGTGCTGACGATATGGTCCATGGGCCCGACCTTCTCGAACAGGTCGGCAACCTGATCCTCCCGAGAGATATCGGCGGCGATCGCCGTCAGTTGCGTTGGTCTCTGCAACTCTTCGCAAACATGGGCGAGCTTATCCTCACTGCGCCCGACAATAATGACTTGAGCACGAGCATCGAGGCATCGTTTCGCCAGCGCCAGCCCCATGCCGGAGCCGCCGCCGACGACGAGAACCTTTAAGTTCGCATTCTGTGTATCTGACATACCGTTCATTCCTTCAACCGAATTGCCTCGGTCGAGAATTCCCAGCTTGCAGCGCAGAAGGGAAACGGAAGAAACCGATAGAACCATCGGAAACTCCGATGGCTGCCCATCGAAGCAATTATTGATGTCTTGGGCTTTCGAAGCCACCGCGTGGAAAGAGTCGGCTCCGATATACAGTGTCGCTCAATTCCTAAAACCCGCGACAGATCGGCCGCCCCCGGAGAATCAGGGGTTTTCGTGTCGCATGTATTTGTCGCAAGCGACGGAGAACTTGCGATATGATCCGTGACAGGTGCGCGCACCCAAACCATCACTACTTGCTGGCTTTGATAGGCAGCGAGCTGGTATTTGATGGAGCGGGCCTGCTTCTCGGCGATCTCGGCCGACAGCAGGTCGCCGACGATCCTGGGCGGCTCGTGCTGCCGTTTGATGCCGGTGGCCATGACCTCGTCATAGGCGCTGCGCATGCCGTAGAGCTTCAGTTCTCCCAAGCACATCGCGGGAAGTCAGCATGTCGCGACCATTCTCCAGCCATGCTCCATGCTGGCGATAGTGCGCGAAGAAATCCCCGATCCACCTTCGAGATTTTCCGCCGCGATGCCGGAGAGTGCCGCACCACGAACCTGATAGCCTGCCGCTTCCCATGCCTCGCGCGCCACGCCGAGCATCGCGCTTTTTCCCGTTCCGGCATAGCCAACGACGATGCCAAGATCGCGCCCGTCCGTGACGTGCGCCAGCGAGTCGGCCTGCTCGCCGGACAGAACAAGGCCGCGCTGTTCGGCTCCGGCCAAAGCCGCATCGCCTATATCGTGGCGTTCCCGCTCCGCCATCAACTCCGCCGAGGATGCAGGCACTGTTCGGACTCGATCATGTCGCGCGTGGTAAAACGATCCTCGCCGCGCCCGTTCTTGCCGAGTTCGACAAGATCGGGCGAACCGCGCATCGCGCCCATGACCTCGTTGAACTGGTCCATGCCGTCGCTGTGCCGGTGCGCGAACTTCGCCATGTCGCGGAGCGTGAACGTCGATTGCTGTTGCGTGATCGCGTCCAGCGCCACCGATGGATCGGCGATAATGCGCGCGCCGTTGTCGCGGGCGATCTCGCGGTGCAGGTCGGCACGGTCGGCGGCCTCGATCCCTTCGCCCTCGATTCGCTGCGCAGGCGCGCCGATCTGGCTTTGCGGTTCGAGTGGGATGCCCTGTGCTTCAAGGCTGCGATGATCGATGCGGGCGTCGATTTCGAGTTCGGCCAGACGCTCACTGGCAAGCTCGGCCCATCGCTCGCGCCAGCGCTCGACCATTTCCGTGCGGTTCCAGTCCCGCACCTTCTGGCTGAAACCGTTCTCGTCCACGCTACGCATGGTGAGCATTACATGGGCATGGGGTTCGGGCATTCCGTCCTCGCCCATGTCCGCATCGACGTGATCTAAATTAAGCAATTCATAGCGACGAACGTCTATGAATGGAGCATTTTTGAACGAGACGCGCGGCCGACAACCGTCAAAGACGTCATAGACCGTTACAATAAAATCGTCACCGACTGCGAGAGCGATCCGAGCCTGCGGATTGAATTCGAAGGATGACTGTCGATCCGGTCCGCTCCCGCACGATGCGGGCGGTGAAATCGAGAAACACTGCCCCCGAAATGGTCGTGCGCAAGCTCGTTCATCGGATGTGATACAGGTTCCGGCTTCATCGAAAAGACCTTCCAGGCTCTCCCGACCTGGTGTTTCCTTCACGACGGCTGGCATTGTTTGTCCACGGCTGCTTCTGGCACGGTCATGACTGCGCAAGGGGCGCGCGAAGTCGGAAGACCAATGCGCAATATTGGGCTCAAAAGATCGAACGCAATCGCAGGCGCGACGCCGCCGCGCTCGATGCGCTGTCACGGGAAGGTGGGCGCAGCTGTGTCATTTGGGAATGCGAACTGAAGGATCTGGAGCAGCTTCGGACCAGGCTGGTCGAACTTCTAAAGGCCACGACGAAGGAAAAAGGAGGGGCGATGCCGGTTGACATGGTGATCAGCCGCTTCATGGAGGAACTGCGCGTAGCGTTGCGGTAGCCAGACCGGGACTCCTGTAGGCTGAGGCTCTAATTGCCGCTGAATGAGAGTTCAATGGCAGCTCACATGGAGTAAATTTCTTGCCTAGTCTGTCTAACAATTACGGCGGAAGTATATCTCTATTGCCTTTCATGCGCTTACTGCCGCTGATGACGCGTAAGGCGATTCTCGAGCGTCCGCACTAATGCAACCAACACCAGATTGGTGACCAGGTAGAGCGCGCCCGCGATGGCGAAGACCTCCAGCACCGCGTAGGTCTGGCTCATCAGGCGCTTGGCATAGCCCGTTACTTCCAGCACGGTGATGGTGGAGGCGAGGCTGGTTCCCTTCACCACCAGCACCAGTTCGTTGCCGTAGGCGGGCAGCGCCTGACGGATGGCCAGAGGAAATTCGATGCGGCGGAAGCGTAGAACCCGCGACATGCCGCAGGCCTGCGCCGCCTCAACCAGTCCGGCCGGTATCGACATCAGCCCGCCCCGCAGGATCTCGGAGGTGTAGGCAGCCGTGTTCAACGCCAACGCCAAGACCGCACAGCGTGCACCGTCGCTGATCACCCACCACAGCGTGGCATTGTCCTTGACGAAGGAAAGCTGGCCGAGCCCGTAATAGAACAGGAAGATCTGCACCAGCAGGGGCGTACCGCGAAAGATGGTGCTGTAGTACTTGGCCAAGCCGGCGACGAAGCGATTCGGCGATACGCGCATGACCGCCAGCACAAGGCCGAGATTGAACCCGATCAGCACCGACAGAACCGTCAGCGTGGCGGTGACGCGCAGCCCCTTCAGAAGAACCGGAACGGCTTCGCGGATCAGTTCGATGTCCATACGCCTACCTCCTTCCACGCAGTCGCAGGCCGCGTTCGACCTGATCGATGCCAAACTGGCTGACCAGCGTGATTGCGAGATAGACTGCTGCCGCGATCAGATAGAAGATGAAGGGGTGCCGAGTCGTGCCGGAGCCGATGAAGGCGGTGCGCATCAGTTCCTGCAGGCCGACCACCGAAACCAGGGCGGTGTCCTTGATGGTCGTCTGCCAGACATTGTTCATGCCCGGTACGGCGATACGCAGCATCTGCGGAGCGATGATGCGGCGGAAGATGCGCAAGCCGGGCAGGCCGAGCGCCCGCGCCGCCTCGATATGACCTTGCGGGATCGACGCCAGCGCGCCGCGCACCACCTCGGTGGAATAGGCACCGGAGATCGCGCCGATGGCGATGACGGCTATGATGAAGGCGTAGCCTGCATCGGCCAGCCCGGCATAGCCGAAGGCCATGGCGACCTTGGTGACGAATTCGACCGACGAGAAGAACAAAAGGTAAATGATGAGCAGTTCCGGCACCCCGCGCACCAGCGCGGTGTAGCCGTCGACGAGATAGGTCAGCGGGCGAATGCGTCCCCATTTGATGAGGCCGCAGACGATGCCGACGACGAAGCCGCCCAGCATGGCCACGACCGCAACGGCGATGGTGACGGCGGCGCCACGCAGCATGGCGCCGATCCAGCCGCCTTCCCAAACCTGCCAAAGACCGAATTCCATCGGGCGTGCCCATCATGCTTGCGAAAGGACGGGGCCGCCGTTCGCACGGCCCCGCGTCGGGAATGCCGTCCGTGCGGAACACGGACGGCAAAGGATCACTGACAGGGACGGGAAATATCCATCTTGAACCATTTCTCGCTCGACTTGCCGATCGAGCCGTCGGCGACCAGCTCGCACAAGGCCTTGTCGACCCTGGCCTTCAGCTCGGTGTTGTCCTTGGCGATACCAACGCCGATGCCCTCGCCCAGCGTCGGATCGACGGTGCTCAGGATCTTCACCTCGACGAGCTGGAAATCCTTGCCGTCCGGCTTGGCAAGGAAATCCTGCAACGCCGACACGTCCGCAAACGCCGTCTCGATGCGCCCGGACGCCAGGTCGATCTGCATCTGATCCAGCGTGTCGTAGGTCTTGAGGTCGGCGTTCGGCACGTTCTTTTCGAGGAAATGCGCATGCGTGGTCGCCGCCTGCACGCCAACCTTCTTGCCGTCGAGTGCTTTCAGGAGGGTGTCGTAGTCGGTGATTGCCGCGAGATCGGACCCCTTCGGAGCGACGAACATGTTGGCCAGTTCCGCATAGCCGACGGAGAAATCGATCTCCTTCCTGCGATCCTCGGTGATAGACATGCCCGAGATGATGGCGTCGAAGCGCTTGGCCTTGAGCGCCGGGATCAGGCCGTCGAACGCCTGCACCACGAAGCGGCATTTCACCGCCAGCTTCTCGCACAACAGGTTGCCGACATCAGCGTCGAAGCCGGTTACGTTGCCGGCGGCATCGGCCATGCTCCAGGGCGGGTAGGCCCCTTCGGTGCCGATCGCCAGCTCGCCGTCCGCCGCCAACACATGTCCCATGCCAGCGGCAAGCGCAACAAGCAGAGAAAGAATCTTCAGTTTCATCTTGGTGTTCCCCTTTATGGATGGTCGTTCGTATCGCGCCGTTTCCCGAAACGATGTCGGCGCCTTTCCTTGTCAGAGCGTGCGGGCCAGGAACTGGCGCAGACGCTCGGATCGTGGATTGGCGAACAGTTCCGCCGGAGCCCCCTCTTCCTCCACCTTGCCGCGATGGAGAAAGAGAATCTTGTGCGACACCTCGCGCGCAAACTGCATCTCGTGCGTCACCAGGATCATGGTGTTGCCTTCTTCCGCCAGCTGGCGGATGACGCGTAGCACCTCGCCCACCAGTTCGGGATCGAGCGCTGAGGTTGGCTCGTCGAACAGGATGACCTTGGGACGCATCGCCAGCGTCCGGGCGATCGCCGCGCGCTGCTGCTGGCCGCCCGAGAGCTGTCCCGGATACTGGCCATGCTTCTCGGAGAGGCCGACCTTTTTCAGCAGCGCGTGCGCGCGCTCGACGGCCTCGTCTCGGCGTTCCTTCAGGACATGGACGGGCGCCTCGACGATGTTTTCCAGCACAGTCATGTGCGGCCACAGGTTGAAGCTCTGGAACACCATGCCGACGCGCGCGCGGATGCGCTCGACCTGGCGCATGTCGGCTGGCACCGAGCGCCCTTCGCCGGCCGCCTTCATGCGGATCTCCTCGCCGTCGACGATGACGCGGCCGCTGTTGGGCTGTTCGAGGAGGTTGATGCAGCGCAGGAACGTGCTCTTGCCGGAACCGGAGGAGCCGATCATCGACACCACCTCACCGGGCTGCGCGGCGAGACTGACGCCGCTCAGCACCTCCAGATTGCCGAAGCTCTTGTGCAGCTTGTCCACCTCCACAGCCGGCCTCGACGGCGCCGGCGCGGCCGTTACAGGCAGCGGCGTCTCCGCCTCAACACCGGCCGTGACCAGTTTGAGCACCGGGCCTTTGCGCGAGGGATTGCCCACGCTCTTCAGCTCGGCGAGTGCGCGGTCGAAATAGCGCAGGGCAGTCGCCAGGCAGTTGCCTTGCCAGTTGGCGTCCTCGGGGATGAAGGCCGAGCGCAGCGCGTCCTTTATGCGTTTACCGAGCGGCGAATCCACCGTGCCGGCCAGATGAAGCCAGTTGTCGGCGATCACCGCGTCCAGCACGGCCTCCCCCTTCAGCGTGCCGCATTCCACTACAAGGGGCAGCACGCGCGCTTGCGGCATCGCCTTGCGTACGGCATCCGAAACATAGCCGGTGGCGGTGGCAGCGATACCGGTGTCGGTCGTGCCATCCTTGCCCGTCAGAACGGTCGCCAGCGCCGGGCCGAACACAGATTCGCCCCAGGCGATGCCGGCATGGTCTGCTTCCGCCACCGTGAGCAGCGCCGGATAGCCGTAAGGCCCCGCGCCGGTGTGGAGGTCGAAAACGATCGCCTGCCTTGCATGGCCGGCGAATGCAGCCAGGATTTCGTGCAGCGTGCGGTTCGACCAGGTCGGACCGTCGCCGCCATAGTACAGGCCGTCGGGGAACTCGTATTGTCCGGCTTCCACGATGGGCGCGATGCCCGCATGCCCGCCCAGATCTCTTCTCGCCGCCTCCAGGGCTTCGTCGGCGCGATCCCGCTCCGGGCCTTCCCATTCGCGCCAGACCAGCGCCTCGTGCAGGCTCGCATAGTTCTCGTTGCGCGGCGGGGCCACCTGCCAATCGATGAAATTGCGGTTCAGGTCGACATTGTCCTCGTTGACCCGCCGCGACCAGGCCGTACCCCATGGATTGATAAGATGTATGGCCAGCACCGCCGTGTCTTCCGGCAGCCGCCACGGATGGTTCTGCGTCAGCCATGCCGACTGACAGGCCGAGCCGAACTGGCCCTCGACGCCATGCGTGCCGGAAATAAGGACAAGCAGCTTCGGCGCATCGCGGCGGCCGAGCAGCGCCACGTCGGTCGCCAGCGTCTCGCCGTCTGGCCCGTGCAGGGGATGCGGATATTCGAAGAGCTCGGCGTTGGCGCGCCGCGCGGCAAGCAGGAAATTCCGGCGCAGGTCGGCAAAGCCGAGCGAATAGGACGGCGCGGGAGCGGGTTCACGCATGGCGGGGCCTCCTGCCTGCCGGTTGAAAGGGATGTCGCATTTCGAGGCCGTTTCGACCGTACTGTCCACGTCAACGCTTCCGTTCTCTGGGTTTCGCCTGGAGTTCGTATCTGGTCTGGGCTTTGCGACGGTCACAGGTCCAAGACGACGGGCCCTTTCGGCTTCGAGCAGCATAGCAGCACCTCGCCCTCGGCAAGCTCGTCGAGCGGTTCTTCGAAGTACGCAACCTCCCCGGCCACCAGATGCGACTTGCAGGTGCCGCAGATGCCGGCCCGGCAGCTGAATTCGGGCGAAAGGCCCAGGTCCTCGGCGAAAGCCAGAAGCGAGTCCGCCTTCTCGTCCCATACGGCCTTGATGCCCGATCTACGGAACTCGACGCCGGTAGTATCGCCGCCCGCCCGCGGCGCCGTTTCGACGGGAGGCGCAACTGGGGCCGGACGAGGCTTCGCCTCGAGCACCGTGGCGGGACCGAAGAACTCATAGGCGATGCGCTTCCTGGCCACGCCGAGATCGCGCAGGGTGCCGTATACTGCCTGCATGAACGGCGGCGGCCCGCACAGGTAGAAATCGTAGTCGTCGAGCGGCAAAAGCTTCTGAAGCAGTTCGCGCGAAATCACGCCCTGCGAATGATGAGGGACCGAAACCGTGTCCCGCTCGGTCGGGAAGCGATAGCAGAAATGCGCGACGATGCCCGGCCGGGAAGCGGCAAGCCCTTCCACTTCCTCGCGCAGGGCATGGACATCACCGTTGTCGCAGGCATGGATGAAGAAAACGCGGCGCTCGCCGGCGGCGAGCGCATGCAGCATGGAGACGAGCGGAGTCAGGCCGACGCCGCCGCTTAACAGCACGACCGGCCGATCGCTCTCGCGATCCAGCACGAAATCGCCGCGTGGACCGTCCGCGACGAGCACATCGCCGACGGCGACGCTATCGTGCAGATGGCAGGAGCTTATGCCGTTTGGCAGGCCGGCGGCGGGGGCCGCTTCGCGCTTGACGGTGATGCGGTAGCGGCCGGCAAGTCCGGGCGCGCATGAGACGCTGTAATTGCGCAGCACCATCCCGCCATCGGGCGTCGGTATGCGAAAAACGAGGAACTGGCCCGGCCGGAAGTCGCGCCAGCCGTTCGCATCGGCGGGCTCGAGGTGAAAGGAGGTGATCGTGCTGCTCTCGCGTTTCTTCGCGACCACCCTCAGCTCGCGAAACCCGCTCGCACGCATGGTTGCGGGGGCGGCGAAGGCGTTCATTCGGCCGCCGCCAGATGCAGGCCCTCGGCCTCTATCAGCTTGTTCAGGTTGCGGCGGAAGCGCAGCGGCCCGACATCGATCTTGAGATCAAGGTTGGGCGTGCGCTTGTTGGCCATGCCCTTCTGCACGGCGTTGAGCACCACCCGGTCCTCGTCGAAAGCGCCGCGCACCGACTTGGCGAACTGTTGCGAAACCTCCGCGTCGTCGGGCGCGAAATTGCGCATCTGGAACCAGTAGTATTTGGTGTGCTCGGCATCGACCGGCGTCATGAAATTGTAGCTGTCCATGAGGAACACGTCCTCGTGGTAGGGCTTGCTTTCACCGCCGGTGCCGGCCGGCACGAAGATCGCCTTGATGATGGCATTGCTCGGGTAACGCACCTCGTAGTGCTGCTTGCGGTCGCAATTGCCTTTGAACTTGAGGAAGGGCGCATAGAAGGGCGCCGGCGCCTGGTCGATCATCCAGCGCCAGACCGTGACGCCGTCCTCGCCGATGGTGGTCTGCAGCGGCACGTCTTCCATCGCCTGCACGCCGCCGAAGGAGGTCTGGTGCACCCAAGACACATGCGAGGGATCGAGCAGGTTGTCGGTCATGTAGAGATAGTTGCAGTCAAGCGTCATGGATTCGCCGCGGTTGACGCCCCAGGCCGGATCGCCCCAGTGCTCGACCTGGAAGATCTTCGCCGGATCGGCCTTCTCGATCTCGCCCATCCAGATCCACAAAAGGCCGTAGCGTTCGACCAGAGGATAGCTCTGGACACGCGCCACATGCGGAATCTTTTCGGCGCCCGGAACCCGCGTGCAGGTTCCAGTGCAGTCGAAGGTCAGGCCGTGGTAACCGCATTCCACGTCGTCACCTTTGATGCGGCCCATTGAGAGCGGCAGCTTGCGGTGCGGGCAGGCATCTTCCAGGGCGGCGGCGGCGCCATCGGTCTTGCGGTAGAGGACGATGTCCTCTCCCAGAATCCTGATCGGCTTCAGGTCCCGGCCGACCTCATGATCCCACGCTGCGACGTACCAGCAGTTTCTGAGAAACATGACACCCGACCTCCCTGGATTTTCATCTTGGTGAGAGAAGGCTAGCTTTGAGATATTCGTACAAAAAGGGCTTGCGCCTGCGTTTCATTTTAGAAAAACTAAAACGATTGATGGGTGCTCAGATGAAATCGCCTCCGCTACGTGCCATCGAAGCATTCGAGGCCTTCGGACGCCATGGCAGCGTTACCGCGGCGGCGACCGAGCTTGGCGTATCGCCCGGTGCAGTCAGCCAGCAGATCCGAAAGGCAGAAGAGGCGCTCGGCGTTCAACTCCTTGAGCGCCGCGGCCGAACCGTCACCCTGACTTCATGGGGACGAATCTATCATACCGCGATATCAGGAATTTTCGATCGCGTACGTAATGCCGGGGAATTGTTAGAGAGGGCTCGGGTCGAAAGCGCCCTCACCATCTCCTGCCTTCCCTCGCTTGCCAGCAAGTGGCTGGCGCCACAGCTATTCGACTGGCAAGCACATCACGTGGGCGCGACCGTGCGGCTCATCGGCTCCGAGCCCGAGGCGCGCTTCGGCGACGAACAGGTGGACTTCCGCATTTCCTACGGCACGAAAAGCCGCGACTACGACCACTATGTTGAACTGTTCACCGACTGGGTGGTGCCGGCCTGCTCGCCAGCGCTGCTGGCGAGGTATCCGTTGCGCCGCCCAGCAGATATCCTCGAACGTCCGCTCCTCGCAATCGAGTGGGCAAGCGACCATCGTTCGCCACCAACCTGGACCGAATGGGCGACAAGCATCGGCTGGAAATACGACAAGAAGTCCGGCGAGGTGGCATTTTCGCTATCCAGCGCGGCAATTGATGCCGCCGTCAACGGTCGCGGCTTCGTGCTAGCACAATTCTCAATGGCAAGAGACGATATCGCAGCAGGGCGGCTGGTGGTCCCGTTTAACCTGCCAGTGCGGCTACCCGACCCGTATTTCCTGGCCTGGGACCGATCGGCGCTGCAGAAGCCGTTCGCGCCCGAATTGCGCACATGGATCATCGCCTCAGCAAATGGGCAAGAGAGTCACGTTCGGCAACTGCTCGACGTAGCACTTTCAACATCAAGGTAATTATCCTCGTGAGCTTGCCATCAGATGAAGCGTTGCCTGGTTTCTTCCGCCATAATGACGGCAGATATTGCTATGACCGAGATACCACTGAAGTAGAGCAGGATGGGCGCAATGCTGCCGCCGCTCCACGCAAGAAGGCTCGCAGCGACGACCGGCATCGCGCCGCCGCCGAGAATCGTGCCGAACTGGCGCCCAAGAGACATACCGCTAAACCGAATGCGCGAATCGCGGAACAGTTCCGGGTAGAAGCTTGAAGTCACTCCGATATGCATCGGCTGAATGAGCGCACCGGGAATCGCCATGGCAATCATGACAACGAAACTGTCTCGGGTCTGAAGAAGCGGAAAAAACAGAAACACGACGTACAGCGCAGCCAGAATAAAGCCGGCGCCCAGTACGATGCGACGGCCAAGACGATCTGACAGGGCGCCGAATAGCGGCACCATCGGGATTGCTATGACGTTGCCGATCAAAACACCCCGCAGCAGGCCGGCCTGATCAAGGCCGAGCGTCTTGACCCCATACGAGAGACCGAAGATCGACGTGAGATAAAAGACGCCGGACTCGGCCAAAGCACAACAGAAGACGATTAGGGCAGGACGCTTGTAGTGGGCCAGGACTTGAAGCAAGGGAGCCCGCTCGGGCGTGGTACGGTTGGCCTCGAAGATCGGTGACTCCTCGACTTTCAATCTAATATAGAAACCGAGACCGACCAAGACGATGCTTGCAAGGAACGGCACTCTCCAGGCCCATCCCAACAAGGTTTCCACCGAAAGGCTGGTGACAACCGATACAACCAGCGTGGCAAGAACGACCCCGGCGAAATTTCCAGACTGGGCAATTGAGGCAAAGACACCGCGCTTTCCCTCTGGGGCGCTTTCGAGCATCAGGACAGGCGCGCCAGTTGACTCGCCGCCGAGAGCGAACCCTTGCAAGAAGCGCAGGGCCAGCAGAATACCGGCGGCCCAAATGCCGATGGACTGGTAGGTCGGCAAAAGCCCGATCGCGGTCGTCGAGATGCCCATTAGAACCAGTGTCGCCGCCATGACGGGTTTGCGGCCGAGGCGGTCGCCGAAATGACCGAAGACTAGGCCACCTAGCGGCCGCGCAACAAACCCCACCGCAAAGATGCCGAGCACCGCGATCGTTGCGACCGAAGGATCAGTGTTGGGGAAAAACAGCCTGTCGAAAACAAGAGGAGCCAGGAACCCGTAAAGCATGAAATCGTACCACTCGATGGCCGATCCCACGAAGCACGATAAAGCTACCCTGGCCCTGTCTTTACTATACAGGGCACGACGCTCGCCGGCAGCCAGAGATGACATCCATTCCTCCCAAAACATTGTTATTCATCCGCGCGCGGCGCTAAGGGACTGATCTGTTTGCGGACGACAGTGGGGGCGCAAAATGCCCTGCGTCTAGCGGTATTTGGTCAACGGTTGTTCGCGTTTGGGAAAGGCGCACGCACACCGTCAAAGCTGCTTCCGGGGCGCTCCGATCCTGGAGAGTCACCTCGCGCAGCCAGAACCGCTGTCGGCTCGAAATGAGCCGCCGGACGCGAATTCGCATAGATGACCGTAAAAGATCCTACCGGTGGTTTTATCCGGGCGCATTGCAGGTGTTCCTGGCACACGGCGCCAAGCTGAGCGGCCTGGAGGCCGCTCACACTGCGGCAGCGCCTTCGTTGATCTACGCCATGTCCAACTTCCAGAATCCAACGGGCATTTCGCTGTCGCTCGGCCAGCGTCGGCAGCTTGTCGCTCTGGCACGCCAGCACGATACCGTGCTGGTTGAGGACGACCCTTACGATGTCTTGCTCTATGACGGCGAATCACTGCCGTCGTTGCTGTCGCTAGAAATTGGCAAGCATTCGATCGAGGATGCGCGAACCCTCTATCTCGGCACCTTCTCGAAATCCATCGCACCCGGCCTGCGAATCGGCTGGGTGGTCGGGCCGGCGCTCGTCATCGAGAAGCTGGCCCTGCTGAAACAAACCGAGGACCTGCAGGCCAGCTCGCTGGCGCAGGCCGCATTGGGCAGGTTGCTGGCGGACGGCGTCGAGCCGTTTGCCCGCCCCATCCGGACCGCCTACCGCGATCGTCGCGACAGGATGGCGGAAGCCCTGCGCAAGGAGTTCGGCAATCGTGGCGTCTGGAGCCTGCCGCTGGGCGGCTTCTTCTTCTGGCTGACGCTGCCGCCCGAGATCGACACCGCGACGATGCTGCGGCACGCTGCGCAACTCGGCGTGACCTATGTGCCCGGCATCGCTTTCAGCCACCGCGGCAGCGGCGCCAACACGCTACGCCTGAGCTTTTCCTCCGCCCAGCCCGACAGGATCGGCGAAGGCGTCAGGCGGCTGGCCAAGGCCTTCGACGAACATTCCAGTTGAGAAAAGGCGACGACAAAATCCGCTGCCTGCCTCCCGCCAACCGTTCGGTGCCGCCATTTCGGACAGGATTGATCGATGACAACCGATCCTGTTCTGAAGTCGACCGTTTGCAGACGGCTTGGCACGAGTGAATCCCTTGGGGATATTGAGTCGAGTAAACGGTTCCAGTCTGTGACGACGTCCGCGAGATGCCGGCTGAGTTTACCCGTTCATCTATGGACGGCATGTGCAGTCGTCAGTTGAGCGCATGGAGACAATCGCCCAGCGACAGCGAAGGATCGCCGCTGTCGTTGTGGCGTTCTCATGACGGCGGATAGGCTGGCATGCGAACTGTCTAGAGCCTCGGGCGAGAAGGATGAATCGAGAGGTTTCGCTTGGAGGCAAAGTCTGCTTCTGTGATCACAGGAGGTGTGGATCATGGGCAAGGCGATTTCGGCAGACTTGCGGGAACGGATTGTGCGGGGAGTAGCGTCGGGCCAATCGTGCCGCTCTTTGGCGGCGCGGTTGGAGGTTGCCCCATCGACGGCTGTTCGGGTGCAACAGCGCTATCGAAGCACCGGCTCGGTTGCGCCGGCCAGGCAGGGCCGCCCCAGAGGGTCGGGCAAGCTCGGGGCGCACCGGCGCGCCATCATCGACAAGGTGATGGCCAAGCCCGACATCACCATGCCCGACCTTGGCGCCTGGCTGGAAGCGCAGCACGGCGTTAGGGCCGATCCATCGAACCTGTCGAAGTTCCTGTGCAAGGAAGGCTTCACATATAAAAAAAGCACTGCTGGCGTCGGAGAAAGAACGTTGCGACGTCAAGGCGGCGCGGCGTGAGTGGCAAGACCACCGCCAGCCCTTCATGCGCCGCCAGCCGGCAAGGCTGGTCTTCATCGACGAAACCAGCGTGAAGACCAACATGACCCCGTTGCGGGGGCGCAGCCCGCGCGGCGAACGCTTGCGGGCCGACGCACCGTTCGGCAAGTGGCGCACGCAGACCTTCGTGGCGGGTCTCAGATGCCACCAACTCGTCGCGCCGTGGATCATCGAAGGGGCCATGGACGGCGCGGCCTTCGACACCTACGTGAAAACGCAACTGGCGCCATCGCTTGCCCCCGGCGACGTGGTCATCCTCGACAACCTCAACGTCCACAAGAGCCCGCGAGCCGCTCAGGCCATCGCCGAGCGAGGCGCCTGGCTGCTGTTTCTGCCGAAATACTCACCGGATTTGAACCCGATTGAGATGGCGTTCTCAAAGCTCAAGACGCTGCTGCGCAAGGCCGCCGCCCGCACCTTGGACGCCCTCTCGCGCGCCGTCGGCGACATCTGCGACCTCTTCACACCCGACGAATGCTGGAATTACCTCAAGGCCGCAGGCTACGTTGCTCATTAATCGCCCGAGGCTCTAGATCGGATAGTGCCTTGCACCGGTCTGGATCGTGAGCCACCTCAGTTCGGTGAAGGCGTCTATCCCGGCGGCTCCGCCAAAACGCCCGAAGCCGGAACTCTTGGTGCCGCCGAAGGGCATCTGCGGTTCGTCGTGGACCGTCGGTCCATTTATGTGGCAGATACCGGACCGCAACTGCGACGCAACCCAGGTGGCCTGCGCGATGTCTTCCCCGAACACCGATGCCGACAATCCATAGTCGGTGTCGTTAGCGATCCGGATCGCCTCCGCCAGATCGTCGGCATGCACAATGGTCGTCACCGGACCAAAGCTTTCCTCGGCGTATATCCGCATTGCCGGCGTCACCTTGTCGACGATCGTAGCCTGCATGATGCCGCCCTGCCGCGCCCCTTTCGAAATGACGGACGCTCCGCGCGCCGCAGCGTCGGCGATCAGATCGTCGATCCGCTGCGCCGCCGCCTCGCTTGCCATCGCACCAAGCTCGGCGTCGCCGACGGCCGGATCCTTCGCGGTCAGCGCCAGGGCGCGGGCGGTAAACTTTTCGACGAACGCTGCCGCAACCTTGCGGTCGACGACGATCCGCTCGGTGGACATGCAAATCTGCCCCTGGTTCATGAACGCCCCGAAGATCGCGGCGTCCACCGCCTTATCGAGGTCCGCACTTTCCAGCACCACCATAGGCGATTTGCCGCCGAGCTCGAGGAGGACCGGCTTCAACAATGCCGCGGCCTGCTGGGCGATGATGCGGCCGACGCGCGTCGAACCGGTAAAATTGATCCTGCGCACCGCGCTATGTTCGATCAGGGCCGAAATCACGGCAGGCGTGTCCTTTGCCGAGGCATGGAGGACATTGACCTGGCCGGCATCCAAGCCGGCCTCGACCAGGCAAGCGCCGAGCAGGCCATGCACCGCCGGACAGACCTCGGAAGTCTTCAAAATCACCGTATTGCCGCAGGCCAGCGGCATGGCCATCGCCCTGGCGCCAAGGATGACCGGGGCATTCCAAGGTGCGATGCCCAGGCAAACGCCAGCGGGCTGCCTGACCGCCATCGACAAATTGCCGGGCACGTTGGTTGGGATGACCTCGCCCTTGATCTGGGTCACCATTGCCGCCGCCTCGCGAAACATGGCGGCGCCCTCTTGGACATTGTAGCTCGCCCAGCCGCGGGTTGAGCCTGTCTCGGCGACCATGCGCTCGACGAAGTCGTCGTGATGCGCGACGATGATGTCCGCAGCCGCGTTGAGGAGCGCTCTCCTGTCGGACGGTCCAATGGATGCCCAGGCGGCAAAAGCGTCCTGCGCAGCATCCGCCGCCGCCAGGGCGTCATCGACGCCGGCGGATGCAGTCCTGGAGGCCACCGCGCCGCTGACGGGATTGAAACGATCGAATGTTTCCCCGCCGAACCCGCCTTCGCGTCCGCCAATGATCAGGTCAGATCGAAACATGGGGGATCTCCTTGTTGTCGAATACGCTGCCTTCCGGCGCTGCGCCGATGTCAGCGCCATTCCCGGCGCTCGGGCCCGCGACGGCTCCGATTGCGATTTTCGCTGCGTGTTCGAGGAGCGCGCTCAGGTCTGAAAGCTCCACAGCTGCCGCGACATAGCGGTCCGGCCTCAGCAGGAAACCGTGATGCCTGTAGATCCTGAATGCCTTGGCGCCGGTGAGACGCGACACATCCCGGTAGATGGGAAAGCCCGCCGGAACGGCATTCATGTATTCCGGCGTCAGCCCGACGACGCGTATGCCGGCACGTTCGAACTTCCGCACCATATCCATGCTGACGGCACGATCCGGACGTTCCGAAAAAACGACCAGGACGGAGCCGGATGTCAGTACGTCATCGAAGCGATGGCGCCGATGATCCACGGATTCGACGATTGGCTGGGGAAACAGCCGTCCAACAAGCGTGTCGTCCTTGCGACCATTCGGCCACAGCATGCCTTGTTCGAAACGGGGCTTCGGCTTGTAGCGCATCTGCGCGACATAGTCCCGTGCCGGCGGATAGACGCTCAGAGCCCGGAAGCCGAGTCGCAGCAGAAAAGCCTGCAGGCGCGACGAAGGCATCATCACCTTGCCCATGCGCAAGGCCAGGCCGATCATTTGCCAGGCATGCGGCTTCCGCTCGCGCTGATAACTGTCGAGCAGCTCATCGACCTCCCCGGAGGCGCCCAGGGCTACGGCAAGCTTCCATGCCAGGTTGTGGGCGTCCCGAATGCCGCTGTTCATGCCTTGACCGGCGAAGGGCGGTGACAGGTGGGCCGCATCTCCGGCCAGGAAGATGCGGCCCCGACGCCAGCTCTCGGCTACGCGGGCGTGGAACGTGTAGACGCGCACGCGCCTGAGCGGGGCATCACGATCGGGACCGACTTCGCCGAGCAGGCGTCGCACGAAGGGCTCGCTGGTGGTGTCCCGGTCGGCTTCGTCCTTGTGCAGCATGAACTCATACCGCCGAATACCGCGCGGACCCGGAAGCGAGATGCACGGCCGGCGCGGATTGCAGAACACTTCCGTATGGCGAAAGCGGTTGGCGGTCCTGACCAGATCAACGATCAGCCAGCGTTCGGCGAATGTGGAGCCAACCATCTCGATGCCGAGCGATTTCCTGACAAAAGACCGGCCGCCGTCGCAGGCAACCATCAGTTTAGCCGAAACCGACCTTCCAGAACCGAGTTTCGCGCTGACCCCCGCTTCATCTTGTTCGAAGGAAACCAGTTCCTCGCCGAACAGCTGGGCGACATGCCCGTACCGGTCGAGGCCCTGCCTCAAGAGGTTTTCGAGAACCGGCTGCTCGAAAGCATTGCGCTTGTCGAAACCATATTCCTGCGAAAGCGGATCGACCTTGGCGAATACGCTACCGCTGGGAGAGATATAGCGCGATCCATAGGCCCTGGCGGTGGTCGCCAGAATGGCGTCGGCAAGGCCGATGGCCTGCATCGTGCGCATCGATTCGTCGTCTATCGAAACAGCACGCGGCTCGTCGACCGTGGAGCTATTGCGTTCGATCAGGATGGTTGCCACGCCAAATCCACCCAGCAGATTGGCCAGCGTCAGTCCGGTCGGCCCGGCGCCGACAATCACCACATCCGCCTCGAGAAGAGATCCGGAGCCGTTTTCCATCGAGGTCAGGCTTCATTCTCGACGCGGTTGACGAGGCATCCGATGCCGCCGATCTCGACCTCGATCGTGTCGCCCGACTTCATGAACAACGGCGGCTTTCGGCGATCACCGACGCCGCCGGGCGTGCCCGTCAGGATCACGTCCCCGGCTTGCAGCGGCGTGAAGGCGGAACAATAGGCGATGAGCCTTGGAATCGAGAAGATGAGATCGGAAAACGTCGCGCTTTGGACGATTTCGCCGTTGAGGCGGGTGGCGATCGACATATTGGTGTAGTCGGGCACGGCGTCGGCTGTTACCAGCCACGGGCCGAAGGCGCCTGTGCCCGGAAAGTTCTTTCCGGGCGTGAACTGGTGCGTATGCCGCTGCCAGTCGCGGATCGTCGCATCGTTGTAGCAAGCGTATCCAGCCACATGGCTCATGGCTTCGTCTTCGGGAATGTTTCGCCCGCCGCGCCCAATGACAACGGCGAGCTCACCCTCAAAGTCCAGGGCGTCGGAGACCGCAGGCTTGCGGATGGCCTGCCCGTGGGCGACCTGCGTGTCGGCAAAGCGGATAAACACCGAGGGATATTCCGAGACTGGACGCCCCGTCTCGCGGCGATGGCTCTCATAGTTGAGACCGACGCAAAGGATCTTCGCCGGGTCGGGTATGACCGGAAGCAGGCAGACATCAGACAGCGCCAATTCGGCGGTGCGGCCGCAGATGAAGTCGGGGATTGCACCTAGAAGATCGGCGGCGATCGCCTGCCTCAAGGTGTGGACGCCGGGGGCAAGAACCCCGGTGAGGGCGATCAGCCCCCGCTCCTGCATGACACCAAATCCCGGTACGCCGCAGCGCGTGTAACTGACCAATCGCATCGTGTGATCCTGATTGCATTCTGTTTGCCGAACGGACGGGCGGCACCCTCACCATGCGCTTGCGGACGCTAGGAGCGCATGATCGCCTTTCCCCAGAGGTTCAGGGTATGCGCCTCCTGGGGCCAGCTCTTCACCGGCCTGTCGTGCACGACCTCGAGCTCGGCCGAGATCTCGATCCAATTGCCGTCGGGGTCCTCGATGAAGATGAAGAGATTGTTGCCGGGACCGTGACGCCCCGGTCCCCACATCAGCGGAATACCCATAGAAGCGAAGCGGTCGCACCAGTCGCGGATGACGTTCCAGTCGCCCGCCTCGTAGCTGTGATGGTCGACGCCTTGCCGACTGGATTTGAAACAAGCCAGCGTATGGTGCTCATGATTCGAACGCAGAAAGCTTGTCGCCAGCCTGCCGTCGGCATGCAGCACCCTGTCCGACAAGGCGAAACCGAGCTTGCCATGAAAGAAGGCCTCGAACGCTTCGACATCGAACGTCGCGAAGGTGAGATGCTGTGTCGGGCCCTTCAATCCTTTGTGCGCGCCGGTATCGGGCTTGGCGACGCCGAAGACGATGACCTGTCCATCAGGCCCGCTTACGGCGAACGCGCCGTCCTGGAAGTAAGGCGAAGGGTCGGCCAGGATATCCAAGCCTTCCGACCTGGCTCGTACCTTCAACTCCTCCAATCCCTCGGCATCTCGACAGGCCAGCCCTGCATAAGCCAGCTTGCGGTCGGTTCCGCGCCGCACGACGAAACGGCGGTTCGGGCCGCTGCAGCGCCATTCGTCATCGCTGATCTGCTCAGCAGCCATGTCCATCGCGCCAGCATAAAAATCGGCCAGCCGGCGAGGATTGGAACTCTCGAACGCCACATGATGAAGATAGGCTCCGGCTCTTACCGCAGTGAGGGACATCGCAACTCCGATTGGCTTTATTAGATAATTTAATGTCAACTTCGGAACCAAATTATCATTATTTGATATTTTGGCAATATGAAAACGCAAACGACCGAACTTTTCGATTCGATCGCTTCACGTGCTGCAAATTGTGATGCCGGACCGCCGCCAAACTCCCGCTCGACGCGAGCGCCTGTTACCCTTCGATGCGCTGCCGCAACATATCTGCGGATGCGACAAGGAGCATGACGATGCCACGTTCGGTGGTCGCGTTGTAGTCGCTCTCGGCAATCACCAAGCTGAGACTGGCGGCAATGGCCTGACTGGGGCATGCCACTGGAACCGCGATCCCGACCAATCCCTCGTCGACTTCTCCGCGGGTTACGGAATAGCCCCTGCGGCGAATGCTGTTGAGTTCCGCGACGAAGCTCGCCTTGTCGCCCTCGGGCACGGGCTGGGTTGCATCCCGTTCGAGCAGCTTGCCCAGTCGCCGCGGGGGCAACTGTGACAGGATCGCCTTGGACGTCGCACCGCGTGTCAGCGGCATTGGTCGGCCCCGCTCATAGCTGGTTCTGATGTCAACACCCGGCTGATTGGCGTCGGCCGCGCAGATCACGCGGTCGCCATAGAGGCGCGCCAGCAACGCAACGCAAGCTACCGGCGATCCCTTGACGAGGTCGGGAAGGAACTCCGCCCCCTCCTTGACCAGCGGATCGGTCAGCCGCACAAGGCGATCAAATTCGACGAATGCAGGTCCCAGCCGGAAACTCGCTTCAATCGACGGCTCGAGGAAACCGGCTGCGACCAGTTCCCGTACTGTTCGGTAAAGCGTACTTGTGGGAGCGCCAACTGCCTCAGCGAGTGCAGGAACAGTCCAATTCCTCCTGCTCTCGCTGAACAACCTCAGCACATTCACATATCGGTCGAGGCCCGCCATCCGCTGCTCGCATCTATTCGCCGACCCAGCTTTACCCCGTTTCCCAACCAGCGTAAATTGTCGTAATTTGAGAAGCCATCGCAAAATTGATCCCAGCTTTCGCATGCGGTGGCTATGAGCCGGCCTGGCTCTGATTCGGATCGATGAAGTCGTGGAGGTAAGCCGTGAGACGTGAAACGCTGGACGATCAGTTGACGCCACGGACTTTACGGCTGATAGCGGCGATTGGCAGGCACGGCCATCTGACACGCGCCGCCGAAGAACTGCACATCGTTCCCTCCGCCGCGAGCCGTCGTATCCGCAAGCTCGAGGACGTATTGGGGGCAACCGTCATCAACCGCCAGGCGAACGGCCTGACCCTTACCGGCATCGGTATGGCGATTGCCGCACATGCGGAGCGACGCGCCAACGATCTTAATATTCTGCAGACCGATATCGGCCGCCTCAGAGGCGGCTCCATCGTCGACCTGAGGCTGGTCGTCAGCGGCCCGGTGCTTTTCGGCGAACTTCCCGAGCAGTTGCGGACATATTTGCGGACGAACCCCGACGTTCACCTCTCCGTGGCGGAACAGACCAGCAATTCGATAGCCCAGAGTTTGCTGTCCGGCGAGGCGGATATGGGCATTGTCCTTGGCTCGCACGACTACCCCAGTCTCCACTTTTCCTTGTATCGGACAGACCGGCTCGGTGTCGTGGTGCCGTCGCATCACCGCCTGAGCCGCAAGACAACGCTGCATCTCGACGATCTCGCCGACGAGCCATTGATCGTGCCACGCGATTCGGTGATCGCGGATCTGCTGCAGGGCATGGCGCGTCAATACGGTATCCGGCTTCGACATGGCATCGACGTCAGTGACTTTGCGTCAATCTGCCGGGTCGTCGAAGGCGGCCTGGGCATTACCGTGATGCCTGCCGGCGCGTCGGCAGGCGAGGTTGTCAAGCGAGGACTTGTCTGTGTTCCGCTCGACTATGACTGGGCCCGCTGCGATATCTTTATTGCGACAAAAGCCGGGGCGGGGTCCGCGGGCCCGCTTTCGGGATTGAAGGACGCCCTGTTGCGGCAATTTCATTGCTTGCCGAAAAACGAAGGCTGCTTGTCCAAAAACCAATAGACTTGCCTGTCGCCAGAGCGTTCGTTCGCGTCGGGGAAAGGTCGCAGACCGGTTCTCCATGACGAGGACCAATTTGCTTCTGGTGGCGGTCGATGCAATCAACAGTTCGGACGGCGACACTACAGGTCATGCGTGAACTCGGCATGCAGACCGTCTTCGGCAATCCGGGGTCGACCGAACTCGCTCTGCTCAACAATTGGCCCGATGACTTCCGCTACATACTTGGGTTGCAGGAATCGATCGTCGTTGCCATGGCGGACGGCTATGCACAGGCAACAGGCCGGACGGCTTTCGTTAACCTTCATTCCGCAGCCGGTGTCGGCCATGCGATGGGCAGCATATTCACTGCCTACAAAAACCAGACCCCGATGATCATCACCGCGGGGCAGCAAGCTCGCTCCCTGCTTGCTCTACAACCGTTTCTCGGCGCACAGAACGCGACGGAATTTCCCAAGCCCTACGTGAAATGGAGCTGTGAACCGGCGCGTTCGGAAGATGTGCCGCTGGCAATAGCGCAAGCTTATAGCATGGCATCGCAAGCGCCCTGCGGACCTACATTTGTGTCGATCCCCTCCGATGACTGGGAAAGGCCCGCAGCCCCGCTGGTGCTTCGTAAAGGAAGTCATGCGTTGGGCCCCGATCCGAGATTCATCGACGACTTCGCGAATATCATCAACGCTTCCGAGCGCCCTGCAATCGTCTTCGGCCCCGGCGTCGGCCGCGAAGGTGTGCAGGATATCGTCGTAGACTTGATAGAGCGAATTGGTGCCGATGCCTGGGCGGCGCCGCTGATCAGTCGTGACGGCGTCGCTCAGGATCACCCGCTCTTCGCCGGCTTCCTTCCGGCCGCAGCCGAACCTCTCTGTGAGACGCTCTCGGGCTATGACTGTGTGTTGGTGCTCGGGGGACCGGCCTTCCTGCTTCATGTTCCCGGCAATCCGGTTGTCGCCGGCCAGATGCCAACGATCCTTCAAATGACGGATGACGCGGTGGCGGCGGCGGCCTCTCCACTCGCAAGCTCGATCATAGCCTCCTTGAGCGTTGCGCTGCCGGTACTCGCCGCGCGCCTGGAACTGCGTCCGTCGCGCTCGACAGCACGCGCTGTCCCGGCCGCTCCAGCGCCGGCCACGCCGTTCGCGGCGGAATTTGTCATGCATGTCATTGCCGGCCTGGCGCCGGTTGATGCGATCTTTGTCGAAGAAGCCCCGTCTCACAAAGGCGCCATGCAACGATATCTGCCGGTGAAGGCCGATCAGCACTTCTACGCAATGGCCAGCGGCGGGCTGGGGTTCGGGCTGCCGGCGGCATCGGGCATAGCTCTGGCTCATCCCGAACGGCGCGTGATCGCTATCATAGGCGATGGCTCCGCAATGTATTCCATTCAAGGCTTATGGACTGCAGTTCAGGAGGGGTTGCCTGTCACATTCATTATCCTGAACAACCAGGGCTACGGCGCCATGCGGGCATTCAGCCGGATGATGCAAATCCGGAACGTTCCCGGGATCGATGTTTCCGGGATTAACTTCGTGCAGCTTGCGGGCGCTCTCGGCTGCCCCGCTACCTTGGCTCAAGACCCGGATACGCTGACGAGGGCTTTCCGCACATCGCTGGAGACCCCGGGCCCGACGCTGATCGAAGTGTCGGTGGGGGCTACTCCTGGCCCTCTGTACGAACCTCTCACGCCCGCTGCCGAGAACCGTCCAACCGTCTGAACAATCGAGCCGAGAGGCTTCTCCGGGCTTGAATTCCGAAGGCACGACGCAGTCTGGTCTGACACCCCGCGCGCGGCCGCATCATCTGCCTCCGGCAAGATGCGCGAAGCGATCCCGCCTCACCCGTAACCGCATCCACATCATGATGTTTCAACATGAGAGAACCGCGAATGTGTTCAAACAGATCCACTTTTGCGCATCGCCGCCTGTCTCGCTCTGGCGATCGCTAGCGCTACTGGCGTCACTGCGGCTCGATCCGAGGCATTGGCCACGTCCAAATCGCCATTGGCGACCGGAATAACCAATAGCGGGCGGCGGAAGCGCAAGTCACCGAGGCGACCCGCAAGGGAGATAATCGTTGCTATGGCGCTGGCCGTACCTTCGAGAGTGAGAGCGGTTACGTCGATTGTTCTCAAGCCGAGTGCCCTATACTCCGCCGCGTCGCTGTTGGCCTCGTGAATTACATGGTCCGGCTCTCCCCGTCGCCGAAGCCGCACAGCCCGTTCTCCGTCATCGACATCAAGTACCGTCCATCCGCTTATGGGCCACTCCGCGAGTTGGGCAGGCGTGCATACTCCGAGAAGAAGGACGGGATTGGGAGCAAGCATTTCCGTCACCTACTTCACAAGAGCCTCATAGGGTTTCCAAAGAGCTTCATTATCGCGGATAGGAAATCCCGCCAGCCACCCTGCTGGCAGCATCAATTCATCCCAATCAATAACGATCCAATCGGGAAGGAGCCGGGTTGCGGCCATGAAGACGGCGCGCGAGCGGAAACGACGAATGGTCATGGATGGGATTCCTTTTCGGTTTGGGGGATGAGCGTCGGGAAGCCGGGGAGAAGATCGACGGCCCAGCCGACATCGCGGGCGGCGAGCCACGCGGCGAGAAAGCCGTCGCGGCCGTGGTCGGCGACGATCTGCGCAATGAGGGTCTGGTCGGATTTGGCGGATGCGGCGCAGAGCGCGAGGCCGACTTCGGACAGGCCCAGCTCGAACAGGCGATTGCCGCGCCGCGACTGGAAATAGTAATCCTGCTTGGGTGTTGCCCTCGCCAGAATCTCAATCTGCCGGTCGTTCAATCCGAACCGCCGATAGATGGCGGTGATTTGCGGCTCGATGGCGCGCCCGTGTCGGCCAGTCCTTCGGAAAGTCGGTCGATCCAGATACGGCCGTCTGGATTCAGCATCACCTCGACCACGGCCGGGTCTTCCAGAAACCGGGCGATGGCCGCGCCGAGCGCGGTGCGCAACATGCGCGCGCCGCGTTGGTTCGCTTCCGGTTTGTGATGTGTGGTCGTCATTGCCGGCCCCGTTTCCTGGCGAGGCGCAATAGACGGTCCCCGCAACGGGGCTGATTAAGAAAGGCCGAAGTCGGGCCGGTTCAACAACTATCGAAGCGCGTGCGGTGATCGGCGGCTATCGGCGGCGAATAGGACGGGTTGGAAATCCAGGAAAACTCGTCCTTCCGGTCTCGAACTGCTCTTGCGCTGGACTATTGCTGCGATGATCGCTTCCACATTCCGATGACGACGCCTGTTTCCGTTGTCGTGGATTCGGTCAGAATGAGCTTTGCCGGTACGCCTTCACTGGGGAATAGCCGACGCCCTCGACCAAGCACGATCGGGTGAATCTGCAATACGAATTCGTCGATCAGATCGTGCTGCATGAGAGACTGAACCAGAACACCGCTTCCGAAAATCACCAGCGTCTTGTCCTGTTTCCGCTTGAGGTCGCGAACCGCGTCGGGAACATCGCCCACCAGCAATTTCGAGTTCTGCCATGGCAGCGGCTCCCTCAGCGTGGTGGAAGCGACAAATTTCTCAACCCGGTTGAGTGCATCGGTCACCCTACTCGCGCGTTACCTGGACGACCGATTGGCAGGAAACAAAGTCCACACCACTCGATAAATCCCTCCGCATCATCGTCAAAGCCTTGGAGTCTGCGGCCGTTGACCTCGTCGCCCAACTGGAGGAAGCTGACCGCAAGGCCGAAATCGCCCGCCGTGAATGGGAGATCGCGGAGGAGCGCCGCCGCCGGGAGGAGGACCAGCGCCGTATCCAGCAGTCCGTCAAGGAAAGCCGCGACCATCTGGGACAGGTCATCCAGCAATGGGCGGAGATCATGAGCATTGAACAGTTTCTGCGCGGTGTTGAGGATCACGCCGCAAACCTTCCAGGCGAGGAACGACAGCAGCTCATCGAACGCCTTACTCTCGCACGCAGCTTCCTAGGCAGCCAGAACCCTCTGGATTTCTTCCTGTCATGGAAGACGCCGGGCGAACGCTATCAGCCTCTCTATGGTGACGGCGACGTGCCTAAGCCGTCTGGTCGAGACAGCTAAGGGCGAAGCTTATAGTCCATAGTCCCCGTGCAACTTCGTCCATCTATCCAGAACCACCGCATATTTCTCCGAGAAAAGAGCAGCCTCATTCCCGAGCAACGGCGTATCGAGCGTTGAGAACGAGCGCCCCTTAAGGACATCAAGTATCCGCATGTCTTCCAGATCATACTTCTGAATACACTGCGACATAAGCCATAGGCCCAGTCGTGCACCCTCCTCGGAAAGGGCGGGATCTTCGCAAAAGTAGGGATAAAAAATGCGATGGCCTTCGTCACCAACGGTTATCGCCATCGTATTTTCAACCCTGACCGTCCCCAGCTCCGCCACTTCATGGCGTGCCTTCACATTCTCGCGAATGACCCGGAACGGAACGTTACGAAGACGGCGCCGCTCTTCCCACCATTCCAGAAAGCCTTTTTGGAGGAGCGGATAAAGCCGCTCACGCCGGTTGTTGCCTGCCACCCGGTCGGCCGTTGCAACGCGAAGGTCCAAATCGCCGGCAACATGACCTTTAACATCAGCCCAGAACGGCACGTAAAAATCGCCTCCAGAGCCAGCTTTAATTCCCTCTTTCTTTTTCTTTTCACTTCTGAGGTCTTTTCGCAGAAGCGAGATAAGTTGCGGCTCCGTGCTGTAGAAAGCCTGAAGAAGCTTCCCCAACGGGACTGACGTGAAAGACATTCCTGCCTCGCAATAGTAGAATCTACATAACGAGACATGAGCGGCGCATCAAAACGAGTCAATTCCAACCCGACTGCAACCCAAGGGCAAGCACGGTTATTAACTGCTAAGTTTCGTTCGGATGATACCGCAACCGGTTTATTGTGCTCTCGCTCACCCCGAAATTCCGAGCGATCCGCGCGCAGGTCTCCCCTTTGGCTCGTCGCTCAATGACGAGCTTGCGGGCGCGCGGGCCTAGCTTTGGCTTGCGCCCGAATTTGACGCCGCGCGCCCGCGCCAGTTCTCGCCCATGCGTCTACGCCATCGCTGCCATCGTCGTGCCCGTTCTCATGGGCCGTTCTTTGGGTCGATACTCGGGCTGCTACCCTTCACAGCCTGGGTCATCTTCCTGCCGCTGTTCGGACTGCTCGCTTTCCGCTCTTACCGGAAAGCCCAAGCCACCCCGGTCGTCTCCTCGACTTCCGCCCCCTCGCAGTCGCCGTCCCGGTTCGGCATCGCCATCGTGGGCGCCGCACTCGGATTTGGAGTCGGCTATCTCGCCCGCCCCACGTTCCTAGGTCAGCCGATCCCGTTACGCGCTCTGGCTGAGCCTGTCCCGGTGGAATTCGCCAGCGTGAAGCAAAATTTCATTACGCATATGGGCGTTGCAACCGCGATCGGCTTGGTGGCTGCGCTCGTCCTACTGCAAATCATCATCAGCGTGCGCAAGGCCTAAAATCCCATGCAAAACATCCTGAAAGTCCTTCCCATTGCCCTGTGGGCCGTTGCGGCTGTGGTCGTACTTCCGCTCTTCGTCCCCACGGGCTTTACCATGATGCTGTTCGCCGGGCGTTTGGCGGTCGCCGTGCTGTTCCTAGGCCTCGCTTATTTCGCCTTTAAGAAGCCCGGCAAGGTCGCGCCTCAGTTGGTCGCCTCGGTGGTCGGCCTTGTCGCTGCCGCCTACGTCAACAGCCAAGACTTCAACCTCGCCAAGCCTGACGCCTCCCACATGGTGGGCGTCATCAACGGGGCGCTCGCAAAGCAGGGGCCGGAGGCTGTCGCGGAGTTCTCCGTAAAGGTCAATCCTCGTCGGCCTCGTTGTGAGGCGCATTGTCATTGGCGGCGATGGCTTGCAGCCGGGCAAAATCCTCCCGCGCCATCTGCCGCCCGATCAGACGGGCAATGTCGAGCACTACCCGGTCCAGCTTTTCCAAGGGCGCAACATGCTCGCCGCCCTCCGCCTCTCCTTCCGGCCTGTTGTCGTTGGCCGGTATCCTGCCGCCCCGTCCGTCTTTCCCGCTGTCTGCCATGCCGTGCGCTCCAAGCTGTTTTCGAGACAAACAGGCATGAAGCGGCACCAGAATCAGGCTGTGAAGGCATAAAATGCAGGCGTGCGGCGTTGGCGAAGTATCGACGGCACATAGGACGGGTTGATGCTGCCAATATCGGCTTACTAACGCCCACTATGCAGCGTGCTTCAACGGACGCGCCCGTTCGATTCGCTCACGTTCCTTCGGCGTGTTCATTACCTCCCACAGATCATTGCGCCGCTGCACGTTGAGCCAGAAGTCGGGGCTGTTACCAAAGACACGAGCCAAGATCAGCGCCGTCGCGGCGGTCACATTCCTGCGGTTGCCGCACAATTCGTTGACGTGCTTGCGCTGCACGCCCATCGCCTCGGCGAGCGCGCCCTGCGTCAAGCCCATGGGCTCCATGAACTCCTCGGTCAAAATCTCGCCGACAGTGGCCGGCTTGCGCTTGGTGGTCAGCATGTTCGCCTCGCTCTCATCGGTAGCTATGATCGTCCAGATAAATCCCGTCCGCCTCGCCGCGTTCGCCATCCCAGCGGACGATCAGCCGCCATTGCTGGTTGACGCGGATCGAATGGAACCCCGCCAGATTGCCGCGCAGCTTCTCGAAATGATTGCTGGGCGGCACGCGCAAGTCCTGATCGGTCACGGCGTCGTCGATCATCTGGAGCTTGCGGAACAACCGGGCTTCAAGATCGGACGGGATATTGCGGGAATGGGCGTCGTCCACGAAGAACGCCCGCAACCAGTCATCCCGAAAGCCTATGATCATTCCTCGCCTCCAATTAAGAGTATATGTACCACACCATAACTCACATTTCAAGATCAATGACCATCGCCCCACCATCACCCGCCGTTTCTCTTCCGATTGGACGCGAAGCAGGCCCCGCCTGCTTCCCAGGGCCGCGTGAGCGGTGGGTTGGAAGGGGAAAACAGGCTTCGCGGGGAACCGCCTGCACGGAACGGCGCGAAGCGGCGTGGAGGAAGGTGGGCGGAAGCCTGTTTGGGGAAGAGAAGGGCGAAGCCCTCGGTCCCCGCTGGAAGGAGGAACCCGCGCGTATGCGCGTCCTGTTCCGGCTGAAAGCCGGCTGCATCAGGGATCGTCACGCCTCTGGCGCGGAAACCCGGCACGGGGTTCCGTGAAGCGGCGGCAAAGCCGCTGCGGAATAGAGCCCGGCCCGAAGAGGATGCCAGAGAGCATCGCAATTGTCGGTCGCGAAACCTCGACTTTTGCGAGCGAGTTTTGCGACGGGGATTATCGAACGAATTCAGCCTGTGGCAATCCGGTTAGAAAATCAGGAAATTTGCGACAGCGCTGGCATTGCCTATGAATTCACAGACCGTTCACTAGCCAATCCTCAAAGCTATCTTCCAAACGCTTCGAGTCACCAGAATCGTGCATATAGATAGAAACGGAAAAACTATCCGATGCGTCCATGAAGAGAATATCGCCTTCGTCTTCTGCGATTGCGACGAGATATTGCGTGCGTTCGAGGAGTGATTTTTGCTTCTCACCTTTTGACGCGTTGATCTCTGCGTATGATTTCAACACCTCCCAAGCCATCCGGTTTTGCGACGCACCATGTATGATCGAAACTTCTCCCAGCCTCTTTTCGCTCCAGAAGAACCATGGCGTGCCCTTCGAATTCGGGAATTCGTCTTTGAACTCGTTGTAATGCACATAGCAAAAATCATCGAAAGCGCTCAAAAATCGCCTGTATGACGTTGGTAATGGTCTCCCGACTTCGCGTTCGATCCGATCGATAAGCATCACGTTGAACTCTTTCCTTCCGAAGGATTGTCAGCCGCGAGAACAGCCCGGACGACTCTTCGTCGAGATCGATCACACGCGGCTTGCGACGCTCGGGTTGGCTCCGGCGGATATCGTCTCGGCGCTGGTCGCGCGCAATCAGGTTGCGCTCATTGGCTCCGTTGAAACCAAGGGGCCGGATATCATTGTCCGGCTGGACTCTCCCGAAATCGATGAAGACTCCATCGGGAACATCACCATCGCCGCCAATGGCCGCACGTTCCGCCTTGCAGATATTGCCAACGTGAAACGCGGCTATCTGGACCCGGCGGAATTTCTGATCCGCTCTCAGGGCCAGCCCGCGATTCTCCTCAGTGTCGTGATGCGCGAAGGCTGGAACGGCCTTGACCTTGGACACGCCCTCGAAGACGAGGCCGCTGCCATTTCGGCTGAAATGCCGCTCGGCATCACGTTGAGCAAGGTCACTGACCAATCGGTGAACATCCAGTCCGCCGTGAGCGAGTTCATGCTGAAATTCGTCATGGCGCTCGCGGTCGTGATGGGTGTCAGCTTCCTGAGCCTCGGCTGGCGCGTCGGAATCATCGTGGCGGCGGCCGTGCCGTTGACGCTTGCCATCGTTTTCATCGTCATGATGGCGACGGGGCGTGACTTCGACCGCATTACTCTCGGCGCACTGATCCTGTCGCTCGGCCTTCTGGTCGATGACGCCATCATCGCAATCGAAACCATGCTGGTGAAGATGGAGGAAAGCTGGGACCGCATTCGGGCCTCCGCCTATGCCTGGAGTCATACGGCAGCGCCGATGCTCTCCGGCACGCTTGTCACCGCCATCGGCCTGATGCCGGTGGGCTTTGCTCAATCTAGCACCGGGGAATATGCGGGCAACATATTCTGGATCGTCGGGATTGCGCTGATCGCATCGTGGATCGTCGCCGTCGTCTTCACTCCCTATCTCGGGGTGAAGCTCCTGCCCGAAATCAAGGTCGCGGTGGGCGGGCATCATGCGATCTACGATACACCCGGCTATCGGAAGCTCCGGCGCATCATCGCTTTCACCATTCGCCACAAATGGTTGACGGCGGGCGGCGTTGCGCTGTCCTTCATCCTCGCTGCCGCCGCCATGGGGCTTGTCCGGCAGCAATTCTTTCCGTCGTCGGATCGCCCCGAAATGCTGGTCGAAGTCCAGATGCCCTATGGAACAGGCATCCAGCGGACATCATCGGCGGTCTCTGAAATCGAGGCATGGCTTTCCCGACAATCAGAAGCGGAAATCGTGACCGCCTATATCGGGCAGGGTGCCCCCCGCTTCTTCCTGTCGATGTCGCCGGAACTGCCGGACCCCGCTTTCGCCAAGCTTGTTGTCCTCACGCCCGACGAAGCGGCGCGTGACGCGCTGATCCAGCGCCTGCGCGTCGCCGCGGCCGATGGACTTGGCGCGGGCGCGCGGGTGCGCGCCACGCAATTGACCTTCGGCCCTTATTCGCCCTGGCCGGTCGCGTTTCGGGTCTCCGGGCCGGATGGCGCGGAAGTCCGGCGCATTGCCCGCGCGGTCGAGGAAGTGATGCGTCAATACCCCGATCTAAGACAGGTCAATACCGATTGGGGAACCCGCACGCCCGCGCTTCGCCTTGTTCTCGATCAGGACCGCATCGCGGCCATGGGACTGAACTCCTCCGCCGTGCGCGAGCAGATCGCAACCCTGATCAATGGAGCGATCGTTACGGAACTGCGGGATGGTACGCGCAAGATCGGCGTCGTCATGCGCTCGGCGGGCGAAACCAGGCTTGACCCTGACCAGATCGGCAATTTCAGCATCGTCGCGCAAAACGGACAGCGCATTCCCCTGTCGCAAGTCGCCCGCATCGCCACGCTGAACGAAGAACCCGTCCTTCGGCGTCGCGACCGCTTGCCGACCATTACCGTCAGCGCCGACATCGCCGCAGGATTACAGCCGCCCGATGTATCGAATGCCGTTCATGCAACCCTCAAGCCGGTGATCGAAGCGCTTCCCGCCGGATACAGGATCGACGTGGGTGGTCCGGTCGAGGAAGCTGACAAGGCCAACGCATCGCTCGCACCGATCTTCCCGATCATGCTCCTCCTGATGATGATCGTCATCGTCTTTCAGGTGCGATCCCTCTCGGCGCTTGCGATGGTGCTTCTCACCGCACCCCTTGGCCTGGTCGGCGCCGTTCCGGCGCTGTTGATGACGGGCAAGCCGTTTGGCTTTACCGCCATCATCGGCCTTATCGGGCTGGCCGGCATCCTCATGCGCAACACGCTGATCCTTATCGGTCAGGTGCATGACAACGAAAAGGAGGGCCATTCTCTGTACGAGGCGGTTGTAGAAGCGACGGTTCAACGGGCCAGACCTGTCATCCTGACAGCGCTTGCCGCCGTGCTGGCCTTGATCCCGTTGACCTTCTCGGTCTTTTGGGGAGCCATGGCCACCACGCTTATCGGAGGAACGATCGTCGGCACGATCCTGACGCTGGTGGTTCTTCCCGCTCTTTGCGCCATCTGGTTCAAGATTGCGCCGCCGCAAGCCGTGATCGAACCGTCAGATGAGGCGGAAGATCAACTTCCGGCGACCGCCTGATACGCGATATTCGATCAACGATGCGTCGGCAGATGATTGATCGGCCTGTCTGCAAGCCAGCGGTTGATACGCTGGATCGCACCACTCGCCAGATGAAAGGCGGGTAGCGGGATGCGACGACGATCAACGAATAGCCACCTGTTACGACCATCACGCTCGATGCTCGGCGGTCGCATTCCGATGGCGTCGTTGATCCAGACGCTGGCCGTCGCGGAGTATCTGAACTTCTACCACGCCGCCAACTCGCTCGGCGTGTCGCAATCAAGCGTCAGCGCCCGCGTAAAGGCGCTGGAGCAAGACCTTGGCGTTCTGCTGTTCGAACGCCATACACGGGCGTCCGGCTGACTGAGGCCGGACGCGCGTTTGTTGAACTGGTCGAATCGGGCATTGATCTGATCGACCAAGCGGTGAAGACTGCCGGCGTTGCGGCGGCTGGCGATATTGGCCGACTTCGCGTCGGCATCCATGGCCTGATCCCCGGCAGCTTTCTCGACGTGTTATTGACGCGCTTCCGCGCGGAGCATCCCGCCATTGACATTGAGATAGCCGAAGGCTCGGCTCACGAGACGCTGACGCACCTGCACGCTCGCCGGCTCGACTTTGCGTTTCTGGTCGGGACGTTCGACCTAGCGGACTGCCATTCCCGACCGGTCTGGACGGAACCGCTCGTAGTGGCAATGACGGAAAGCCACCGGCTTGCGGAGCGATCCGGCGTGACCTGGGCCGATCTTGCGGGCGAGACTTTCCTTGTCCGCCACGGCGGTACAGGACCGCAGGTTCACGACCATATCGTGCTGCGTCTCGCCGGACGCTGGCCGCCGCCGCGCATCCAACGCTTCGAGGTGGAACGCGGGACGCTGCTCTCCATGGTCGCGCAGGGTTTCGGCGTAACACTTCTTGGAGCCGCGAGCCAGCTATCCCCGACAGCCGGAGTTGCCCTGCTGCCGATCACGGATGAACCGGAGCCGGTGGTGTTCTCGGCGATCTGGTCGCCCTACGATCAGAGCCAGACGCTGCGCAACCTGCTCGATCTCGCGACCAAAATGGGACGGTCAGCAAACTCCGCACCTGTTCCGCCATCTCAATAGACTCAACGATTGAAGTTTCTCACCGGGCGGGCTGGGAGTTTCGAGGGCGGGGCTTTGTATTGGTGCTAAGCGCCTGTTACACTTGTATACTCAGACTTTTATGTTTGAACTGGTTGCGGGGGCACGCAACGCCCGATACTTACATTCCCTCGCCATCCCTATTTGAAATTTGTCAGGTTAGAAGCACGACGCTGGGGATCGGCCGACGTTGGAGGGTAATGTCGTTAGCGACTAACGAGCCTTACTCGCCATTTCAACTTCGACGATCTTATCCGCATGGAGCTTTGCTGTCCCGCGCGACTCTTCAAGTTGTTCTGGTGTGGAAATGAAAACAGAGAGGCTTCCAGCCCACGGTCCCAGCCCTTCAATGTCGAATTCCACCTCAATGCGTAGGTGTTGATCAAGCAGCTCGAATGCCGGCACTTCAACGCGATTGACCCGATTCACGCAGGCGAACGGCGTCGCATCTTCGCTTGCACCCCGCCGAAAACTCGGAAGGCATGAAAGGCGGATCATCTCCTTCATGGCCAGGCGGGCAAACCATGGGGAATTCCTGTATCGCCAGTACAGATCCGATAGGTCGCTGCCGCCTTTGAGATTAGCAAACCATGTTCCCCGCGCCATTCCCAACGTACGCTCAAAATTTTGTACGAGCGCATCCATCCCTGAGATCAAGCGCCCGGTTCTAGCGCATATCGTACGGATATTTGATGCCGCGCTGATGCGGGTCAGATGCTCCCGCAAGACAAACTCGACCTCCAAGAAGCCGCTCACGCGCTCAACCAAGGGCGCACCCACAAGCCGATTGCCATAACCGAGTTCGCTGAGAAGGACGTACCGATCCTCCTCGGGCAAGCGATCAAAGCCTTCAGCAAAAGAGAACAGATCGCGGCCGTTTCCTTCAACAAAGTGTGCCAGTTGAACACGTGTTCCAGCGGGACCGGTTCGCTGGACAAAGCCAACGGCGACTATGGACGGACCGATAGCGATAATGTCCCCATCGCCTTGCCCCGAGAGATTGCCAATCTTGCGCGACTGCTCGTGGTCGGTCTTGGCTTGCCTCAGCTTCTCGGCCGGAAACTGGACTTCGTCCTTGTCGATTAGGTCTGCGCAATTCGAGCAGAGCCAGATACCATTGCTGATGTCAGAGCGCTGCGCACGCGTCATCGTAGGATCGTAGCGTCTCGCGCCGGGGCCGGGTGACGCAGCACAGATGTGTGCTGCTTTTCCGATCATCGTGACGGCAGTTGGCTTTTCATCACTTGGCCCCACCGTGGAGATTTTGCAAAGCGAGCAGTGGTGACTTGCCCGCAAGGCGAGGTAGCGTTTTGTTGGTGCTGTAAAATCGTCGCGAGACATAGAGACTGACTTTTCTTGATCGCACCATGCGATTCGAGAATACTGGCCAGCCTCAATAATGTCATTGCTGAAAACTAGGAACACAGCCTCTCTCGCAGGTCGCTCAAGCGGGCAGTTCTGTATGTGCGGCTATGGGGGCGTCCGCCGGGCCTTTGCAAAACCGCGATCAGTCGCGACGAAGCGCTCCAGCATCGGCACAATCAGCTTGGCGGGCTCGACCGGCGTGCCGCCTTCGGCGAGGATACGGCCATAGTCGGTGAGATCGCGATGGAGCGCCGCGGGCAGCTCCACCGCGATCCTGACAGGTTTATCGTCGGCGATGGGGCCGAGTTTCAGCTTGGTCATGGTCAGCTCCTGTAGGGTTCGAGCACCAAATCCTTGGTGACGATGACGCGGACCGGGAAACCGGGCCGGATGGTGAGGGTCGGCGCCACCTGCAACTGGCGCTGGACGATCTGCTGACCGGCCTGGTTGATGGTGTCCTGTGCGCCGTCGCGGATGGCGCGGATCAGGCGGTCATTGTCGTCGGTGGCGAGTTCCGCTCCGACGCCGAGCAGGGTCGAGAGCGCGGCGGCCTTGGCGAGATCCCACCAGTGGTAATCGACGCCATCCTCCAGACCGGCATAGCCCTGCGTGTCCGCGCCCGGCTGGCGCTCAAGCACGATAGAGCGGCCGTTCGGCATGATGAGGCGGTTCCAGACGAGCAGGACGCGGAGCTGTCCGAACTGCACGGCATTGTCATACTGGCCGATAAGGCGCGTTCCCTGCGGCACGAGGAGGATGCTGCCGGTCGGGCTGTCATAGATGTTCTCCGTGACCTGCGCGGTGATCTGGCCGGGAAGATCGGAACGGATGCCGGTGATGAGCGCCGCCGAGATGACGGCGCCGGCCTGAAGCACGAAGGGCGAAGCTGGCGGCGTGACGCGATCGGGTGTGACCGTGCGCCGGTCGGCCGCCGCGTTGAGGAATGCGAGCTGCCTGTCCTGCGCGGTAGGCTGTCCTGCCGCGCTGGCGGGATTGAAGCCGGAAGGCCCAGGCACCATGCCGGGCGTCGTGGTTGCGGTCGATCCCTGCCGGGACTGGAAGAAGACGGTGCTGAGGCGTGCGGCCTCTTCCTCGGCACGGCGGCGCTGCTCGGCCTCGTCGATGCCAGGCGTCGGAACGACAGGCGCAACCACGGGCTGGCCGGCATTCTGTGCTGACAGGATCGGCCCACCGAGATCGCCAGGCAAAGCGGGACCAAGAACCGGCCCGGTATAGTCGCGCGGCAGGCCGGCAAGACCGTCGGCGGGCTGACGGTTCGCGGTGGAATAAAGCTCCTCGCCGCCATCGCCGCCGGTGCGCGTCTGAAGCGCGTAGATCAGAGCGCCGCCGATCCCGACCAAGGCGACGGCCGCGACGCTGGCGAGCATCTTGCGGGAAAGGCGCGTGACGCGCGGGGCTTCGGCGCGCAGGCGCATGGGAGCGGCATTGGATTCGGCTTCGGTCATGATTGCGGTCTCCCGTCGGTGCGGACGATCGTGACGGTCTGCTGGCGGTCGCCGCTGCCAAGACGCAGCTCGGCCGCGCCGAACAAGCGATCGACGATCAGGATGTGTTGATAGATGCGGGTGTTGGCGATCTGCGCCTCGCCCTCGGGGCCGATGACGAAGATCGGCGGCATTTCGCCCTGCACGATGCCGCGCGGGAATTCGACATAGACGCGGCGGCCGTCGTCATAGACGGCGACGGGCTTCCAGGGCGGATTGCTGGAGCCGGTCAGGCCATAGCGGTAGTTGCGGGCAGCGACGGCCGGAATGACCGGCGTTGCCGGAGTGGCCTGACGCCCGCCGCCTGCCGGTTGCGGATAGGCCCACGCGACGGCGGGCATATAGGGCTTCTCGCCGGAGCGCAGCTCGACCATGTAGGTGCGCCGGTCGGTGGTAATGACGAGGTTCGTGGTGATGTCGGCGCGCGTCGGCTTTACCAGCACATGGACGCGGCGAGCGACGCCGGAGCCGGATTCGGTGTCGCCGATGATCCAGCGTGCGGTGTCTCCCGCCGCGATCGGGCCTGCGCCGGTCAGGCTCTCGCCGGGTTCGAGCGCGATGTTCGTGATCTGGCCGGGCGCGGCATAGATTTGATAGAGCGCGCCTTCCGACCACGGATAGACCTGAATGGCGTTGAAGTAGCCCTCGCGGCGCGGCTGGACACGGGCCGCTGCATTGGCGTTCTCGACGCGGCCCGTCGCCGTGCTGGCGGTCTGGCCGCCACGTGCGACCGTCCAGGCCGGGGGAACGTGCAGCGGCTTCGGCCGGTCATCTGTCACCGATGCGGGAATGGCCGGAAGCGGCGGCACGCTGGCATCATAGCTGATCTCTGGCGGCTTGAAGGTGGCGCAGCCGGCGAGAGACGTTGCGGAAACGAGGACCGCAGCGATTGCGTATGGGCGGATCATCGGCCGGTTCATTGGCCCATCTCCCGCGACCAGTTGATGGCGTTGACATAGATGCCGAGCGGATTGGCCTTGAGGCGTTCGGCGTCTCGGGGTGGCTGAAGCGCAATGGTCAGGATGGCGGTCCAGCGCTCGGTCGTTGCGAGCTTTCCGTCCTCGTAGCGCCGCTCGGACCAGGCCACGCGGAACGAATCCGGCGAAGCCCGAATGACGCTGGAGACGTCCACGGCGATCTGCTGCTTGCCGACCTTGGCGAAAGGATCGTTGGCGCGGGTATAGTCGTTGAGCGCGCCCGCGCCGCGATCGGTCGTCCATTCATAGGCGCGAAGCCAGTTCTGCCGCACGATGACTGGATCGGCTGGAATGGAGCGCACCTGCTCGATGAAGCGGGCGAGATGCCAGGCGATCTGCGGATCGGTCGGGCGATAGTCGGCCGTCGCCGGAGCGATTGCCTGCGAGTGGCCGAGATTGTCGACCTGCACCACCCAGGGCACGACGGTCCCGCGCGCCGATTGGATGACGAGCGCGGCGGCGAAGCCCGCCGAGAGGAATAGCGAGCCGAAGGCCATGATACGCCAGTTCTTCGCCTGCACGCGGGCCGAGCCGATGCGCTCGTCCCAGACCTGCGCGGCGCGCTGATAGGGCGTCTCGGGCTGTGGTGTCTTGCCGTAATGTGTGGCGGGTCGCTTGAAGAGGTTCATGAGCGGTCACTTTCAGAGAGGTTGACGGAGGAACCGGAGCCGTGGCTGTCGCCGGAGCGGACGGCATGGGCGGCTGTCTGGATGGTGTGAGCTGACTGACGCATCCGCTGCGCCCAGCCAGGCGCTGAGCCGGTGGGTTGGGTCGATGCGGAAGCGGTTTCTTCCGCGCTGCCGACCGTTCCCTTGGTCGACGTGCCGCCGGTCGCGCCGAAGCCGTATTTGACGCCATCGGAAAAGCTGGATTTGACGCCGGCCGTGGCGCGGCGAAGCGGCGACATGGCGGCGCTGCCTGCGGCGCGTCCGACACCGCCCATGCCGGAAGCCGCGCCCGCCGCGCCTGATTGACCGAGCGAGTCAAGGCTATAGGCGGCGGAGGCTGCACCCGCCGCGGTCGCACCGCCACGCACGGCGGCCGCCCCCGTGGACAGTGCGGCAGCACCACCTTTCGCGGCGAGGCCGACAGCCCCAGCGCCGGCCATGACCATGCCGCCTGCGGCAAGGCCGGTTCCAACGGCAGCGCCAGCACCAAGCTGCGGACCGCCGCTGACTAGGCCGGAAGCGATACCGGGACCGAAGATGCCGAGGCCAAGAAGAGATAGGGCGGCGAGCACGACGGCCATGGCGTCGTCGATGCTCGGGGTCTGGCCGCCGAAGCCCTGCGTGAATTGCGAGAACAGGGTCGAGCCGATGCCGATGATGACTGCGAGCACCAAAACCTTGATGCCGCTGGAAATCACGTTGCCAAGCACGCGCTCGGCCATGAAGGCGGTTTTTCCAAAGAGGCCAAACGGGATGAGGACGAAGCCGGCGAGCGTCGACAGCTTGAACTCGATCAGCGTGACGAAGAGCTGGATGGCGAGGATGAAGAAGGCGAGGATGACCAGCGCCCAGGCGAAGAGCAGGCAGGCGATCTGGATGAAGTTCTCGAAGAAGGCGACCCAGCCCATCAGGTCGGAGATGGATTCGAGCAATGGGCGAGCGGCATCGAGGCCGGTCTGCGCGACTTTGCCGGGACGGAGGAGATCGGCGGTCGAAAAGCCGGTGCCGCTGGCCTTCAGGCCCAGACCGGCGAAGCTGTCGAAGACGATCTTCGCGAGATTGTTCCAGTTGCCGATGAGATAGGCGAAGACGCCGACGAACAGGGTCTTCTTGACGAGGCGCGCAATGATGTCGTCATCGGCGCCCCAGGACCAGAACAGCGCGGCGAGCGTCACGTCGATGACGATGAGCGTGGTCGCCACGAAGGCGACCTCGCCGGACAGAAGCCCGAAGCCGGAGTCGATGTAGCGGGTGAAGACCCCAAGGAAATTGTCGATGACGCCAGCACCGCCCATGGGTCAGCGCCCTTCGATTTGGGTTGACGAGGACGGCGCGGGGGGCCGACCGAGAAAGCGGTCGCGCGTTTCCGCCCAGACCCGCATACACTCGCCATCCTCGGCCGCTTTCTGGCCGAGCTGCTGGCACCGACGCTGGCCCTCGCGCAGCGGATCGCGCGCGGACTGTTGAAGGCTGGCCGGCGCGGATGAAGGGGCCTCTTCCTTGCGGGTCATCTCGATCGCGGTCGCCGTGATGGCGACCGCGACGAGTATGATTGCGCCCAGCCGGGCCAGCATCTTGCCGTCCATGACGGTGCTCCCCTTTCTGGCGATTACTTGCCGCTGTTGAACATCTGCGCGTTGCCCGGCTGGTAGCCCGAGCCAGGTGTCAGGAACCGGCGACGCTGTTCACGCCCCTGTTCGGCGGCGGCAGCGCGTTCAGCCTCGGTCAGCGCACCGGCGCGACCGTTGGCGGCAAGAAGCGCGACCAGATCGGAAAGCTGCTGCGACTGGAGAGCGAGAAGCTGATTGCCGGCCTGCGCGGCCTGCAAAGCGCCGGTCGCGCCCTGGCTCTGGCCGATCAGCGCCGACATCTGCGCGCGGTTGCTGTCGATATTGCCGACAGCACCGGCCTGCACCCGCATGGCGTCCTGCAAGCCGCCAACCGTGTTCTGCCAGCGCGAGCGCGCATTGGCGACGAGTTGCTGGTCGGTGGCCGACATCGAGACGTTGCCGTACTGGCTCTGGAACGCCTGATCGATCTTCTGGACGTCGAAGGCGATGTTCTGCGCCTGCCCGAGAAGCTGCTGGGTCTTCTGGACGTTCTGTTGCAGGGTCTGAAGGGCAGAAAACGGCAGGCTGGCGAGGTTCTTGGCCTGATTGATGAGCATCTGCGCTTCGTTCTGAAGCGAGGTGATCTGATGCGTAATCTGCTCCAGCGTGCGCGCCGCCGTCAGGACGTTCTGCGCATAGTTCGTCGGGTCATAGACGATGCGGCCGAAGCCGAAGGCATGGGCCGGTTGCGTCGCCAGCATCGGCGAAACGGCCAGCATGGTCGCGGCGAGGATCGCGGCGCGCGTGCGGAAAGTACGGGTCTTCATGGCAAGGTCTCCTTTTCTGCTTGGGGGAAGTTCGGGATGAGATCGACGGCCCAGGTCGCGTCGCGAGCGCGCAGCCAAGCAGCAAGGAAGCCGTCGCGGCCGTGCTCGGCGACGAGGTTGGCGATCAGGGTCTGGTCGGATTTCGAGGAGGCAGCGCAAAGCGCGAGGCCGACTTCGGACAGGCCCAGCTCGAACAGGCGGTTGCCGCGCCGCGACTGGCAGTAATAGTCCCGCTTGGGCGTCGCCCGCGCGAGGATCTCGATCTGCCGGTCGTTGAGGCCGAAGCGCCGATAGATGGCCGTGATCTGCGGCTCGATCGCACGCTCGTTCGGCAGGAGGAGCCGCGTCGGGCAGCTCTCGATGATCGCCGGGGCGATATCGCTGCCGTCGATGTCGGACAGGCTTTGCGTGGCGAAGATGACGGATGCGTTCTTCTTGCGCAGCGTCTTCAACCATTCGCGGAGCTGGCCGGCAAAGCCTTCGTCGTCCAGCGCCAGCCACCCTTCGTCGATGATGAGCAGCGTCGGCCGCCCGTCGAGCCGGTCGCCGATGCGGTGGAAGAGATAGGACAGGACGGCCGGAGCCGCGCCCGTTCCGACAAGCCCCTCGATCTCGAACGCCTGCACGGCGGCGCGGCCGAGCTGTTCGGCCTCGGCATCGAGCAGACGGCCATAGGCTCCACCGACGCAGTACGGACGCAATGCCTGCTTCAAATCGTTCGACTGGAGCAGGACGCTGAGGCCGGTGATGGTGCGCTCCTCGACTGGCGCACTGCTAAGCGAGGTCAGCGCCGTCCAGATATGCTCCTTGGCCTCGGGCGTGATCGCGATGCCCTCGCGCATCAGGATCGCGACGATCCAGTCGGCCGCCCAGGCGCGCTCATAGGTGTCGTGGATACGGGCGAGCGGCTGGAGCGAGACGGAGAACTCGTCTCCTTCGGTCAGCCCGCCGCCGAGATCGTGCCAGTCGCCGCCCATGGCGAGCGCGGCGGCGCGGATCGATCCACCGAAGTCGAAGGCGAAGACCTGCGAATTCTCGTAACGCCGGAACTGCAAGGCCATCAGCGCGAGCAGCACGGACTTCCCCGCGCCGGTCGGGCCGACGACGAGCGTATGGCCGACATCGCCGACATGAAGGGATAACCGGAACGGGGTCGAGCCTTCGGTCTTGCCATAGAGCAAGGGGGGGCTACCCAAATGCTCATCCCGTTCCGGCCCCGCCCACACGGCAGAGAGGGGAATCATGTGGGCGAGATTGAGCGTCGAGACCGGCGGCTGGCGGACATTGGCGTAGGCATGTCCGGGGAGCGAGCCGAGCCAGGCATCGACGGCATTGACGGTTTCGACCATGGTCGTGAAATCGCGACCTTGAATGACCTTCTCGACGAGGCGCAGCTTCTCGTCGGCAAGACGCGGATCGGCGTCCCAGACGATGATCGTCGCCGTGACATAGGCCATGCCGGCGACGTCCTGACCGAGTTCCTGCAAGGCGAGATCGGCGTCAGCCGCCTTGTTGGCGGCGTCCGTATCCACGAGGGCGGATGCCTCGTTGGTCATGACTTCCTTGAGGATCGCGGCGATCGATTTGCGCTTGGCGAACCATTGCCGCCTGATCTTGGTCAGCAGCCTGGTCGCGTCGGTCTTGTCGAGCAGGATCGCGCGGGTGCTCCAGCGATACGAGAACGCCATGCGATTGAGGTCGTCGAGCAGGCCCGGGGTCGTCGCGGTCGGAAAGCCGATGATGGTGAGGACGCGCAAATGCTCGTCGCCAAGGCGCGGCTCCAGCCCGCCGGTCAGCGGCTGGTCGGCGAGTAACGCATCGAGATAGACCGGCGTTTCCGGCACGCGGACGCGATGCCGGTTGGTCGAGACGGTCGAGTGCAGATAGGTCAACGTCTCGCCGTCATCGAGCCAGTCGCATTCAGGCATGAAGCCGTCGAGCAGCGCCAGCACGCGGTCGGTGCGATCGGTGAAGGCGCGTAGAATCTCATGCGGATCGACGCCGCTGCGCTCGCGGCCTTCATAGAGCCAGGTCTCGGCGCGGGCGGCTTCCTCGGCTGGCGGCAGATAGAGGAAGGTGAGGAAGTAGCCGGAGACGAAGTGAACGCCTTCTTCCTCGAAATCGGCCTTGCGCTCGGCGTCGACCAGGCCGGAGGCCGGATCGGGGAATTGGCTGTCGGGATAGGTCGCGGCTTCCGAGCGCTGCGCCTCCACGAAGATCGACCAGCCGGAGCCGAGACGGCGGAAGGCGTTGTTGATGCGCGATGCGACCGCGACCAGCTCGGCCGCGACGGCACTATCGAGATCGGGACCGCGAAACTTCGCGGTGCGCTGAAAGCTGCCATCCTTGTTGAGCACGACGCCGGGAGCCACCAGAGCCACCCAGGGCAGATAGTCGGCAAGGCGGCTGGCGGAGCGGCGATATTCGGCGAGGTTCATCATGGTTGCGCCTCCCTCAAACCGACAGATGACCGGGGATACGCAGATGCCGGCGGCCGACCTCCACGAAGAGCGGATCGCGCTTGGCGGCCCAGACCGCCGCGAAATGCCCGACGGCCCAGATGAGGAGGCCAACCAGCCAGAGGCGCAGGCCGAGGCCAACGGCCCCGGCCAGCGTCCCGTTGAGGATCGCGATGGAGCGCGGTGCGCCGCCGAGCAGGATGTGCTCGGTCAGCGCGCGGTGGACCGGCACGGTGAAGCCCGGCACGTCCAGTTGCTCGAAAGCGCCCGCCATCAGACCAGCGCTCCGCCGCCGAACGAGAAGAACGATAGAAAGAAGCTCGACGCCGCGAAGGCGATCGACAGGCCGAACACGATCTGGATCAGGCGACGGAAGCCGCCCGAGGTGTCGCCGAAGGCGAGCGCTAGGCCCGTCGCGATGATGATGATGACGGCGACGATCTTGGCGACCGGGCCTTCGATCGACTGAAGGATTTTCTGGAGCGGCGCTTCCCACGGCATCGAGGAGCCGGAGGCATAGGCTGGCGGCGTGGCCGTCATCACCATGATGGTGACAAGCGCGGTCGAGGCTGCGAGGCGATCATAGGCACCGCGCAGGACCGAGGGTTTTGACGGCTTTTGGACATTGATCGGGGGCTTCATGCGGGTACTCCCGTGCTGGTGGGGATGGCCAAAGGGATGGCTTGGGTGACGCGGTAATCGCCGTCGGCTGTGAGCCCTTCGACGCGGGCAAGTTCGGCGAGCCGGCGCGCGGAGCCTCGGCCGGAGAGGACGGCAACGAGGTCGATGGTCTCGGCGATCAGGGCGCGCGGGACGGTGACGACGGCTTCCTGAATGAGCTGTTCGAGGCGGCGCAGCGCACCGATGCCCGTTCCGGCATGGATCGTGCCGATGCCGCCCGGATGGCCGGTGCCCCAGGCTTTGAGGAGGTCGAGCGCTTCGGAGCCGCGCACCTCGCCGATCGGAATGCGGTCGGGGCGCAGGCGCAGCGACGAGCGCACGAGATCGGAGAGCGAGGCGACGCCATCCTTCGTGCGCATCGCCACGAGATTCGGCGCGGCGCATTGCAGTTCGCGGGTGTCCTCGATGATGACGACACGATCGGCCGTCTTCGCCACCTCGGCCAACAGCGCATTGGTCAGCGTGGTCTTGCCGGTCGAGGTGCCGCCGGCGACGAGGATATTGGCGCGGGCCGCGACGGCTTCGCGCAAGGTCGCGGCCTGATTGGCGGTCATGATCCCGGCGGCCACGTAGTCATCGAGCGTGAAGACCGCGACGGCGGGTTTGCGGATGGCGAAGGCGGGCGCGGCGACGACGAGAGGAAGCAAGCCCTCGAACCGTTCGCCAGTCTCGGGCAGCTCGGCGGAGACGCGCGGGGATCGGGCGTGGACCTCCGCACCGACATGATGGGCGACCAGGCGCACGATGCGCTCTCCGTCGGCAGCCGACAGCTTCTCGCCCGTATCGGCAAGCCCTTCGGACAGCCGGTCCACCCAGATACGGCCATCCGGGTTGAGCATGACTTCGACGACGGAAGGCTCTTCGAGAAACCGCGAAATCGCCGGACCCAGCGCCGTGCGCAGCATCCGCGCGCCGCGGGCGATCGCTTCCGGTTTTTGATGGCTGGCAGTCATATCGGCCCCGTTTCTTCACGGAGCGCGCAACAGACGGTCCCCGGATCGGGGTCGATTAAAAGAGCCTGAAATCAGGCCGATTCAACAAGTATGTAAGCCCGTGCGGGGATCGGCGGTCATCGGCGGCGAATAGGACGGGTGGGAATTCGGATCAGGAGGAATCGGCCTGGAACGGAGTCTAAAGAAAGACCGCGTTCGGAAGGAGATTCTTTATCGAACATCTGTATTCATTCGAGTCGAGAACATGGATTTGCGTGCGCTATGGCATTCGAGAAAGCAAAGACCTGGGCGCGAAGCCTGAAACGCAATGTCGTCGCGCTGTGGATCGCCGCCCGCGACCCGCGCACGCCGATCAGCGCCAAGCTCGTCGCGGGTGCTGTCGCGGCCTACGCACTGAGTCCAATCGACCTGATCCCCGATTTCATTCCGGTGCTCGGGTATCTCGATGATCTGTTGCTGGTCCCGCTCGGAATCATGATCGCGATCCGCATGATCCCTGGTTCGCTGATGACTGAATTCCGGGGGCAGGCGCTTGAACGGGAAAACAGGCCAACAAGCATGATTGCCGCAGGCGCAATCATCCTGCTCTGGCTGATGGCGATCACCGCGCTCGCGTTCTGGCTCATGCGGTAGGCTCTGGATTCTGACCGTTGAAGCTGTCGGCGCTGGCCTCGATGTCGCGCGAAAGCTCTTTGAGAAACCTGTCGCCCGTAGCGAGGCGCTTGCCGAGCGTCTGCATGAACCCCTCGAACCGTTCCAGGCCCTTCGCGCGGCTGGAGGCTTGCGTGGCGTCGGGCAAGACCGGCGTGAAGGTCAGCCAGTAGCGGACGAACAGCGAGACGGCCTCGCCGAGCACGGCGAGATCTTCGTCGAGCGTGTCGATCTGGCGGCCGAGCTTGTCGAGACGGCGCGACATGGCCGCCTCCAGCTTCTCGGTCGTGTCGCCGGAAAGAAAGGACGCCACGGCGGCTTCGATTATGGCGGACTTGGATATGTTCCGGCGTAGCGCCAGCGCCTCGACCTGTTTAAGCAAGGCCGGGTCGAAATAGACATTCATGCGGGTGCGGGTCGTCATGGCTCGGTCCTCAAAGCTCAATGCCGTCGCCGGGGTCTAGCGATGCCTGCCGCGCGACCATGCGCATCCGGGCGCGCATGGCGTTGGCCTTGGCGGCGTCCACATCGGGTTCGTCGTCCAGAAGCTCGAACTCCTGTGCTGGCGATGGCGGCGGCGGGATGATTTCCTCATGCTCGGGCAATTCAGGTTCCCGGCGGATGCCGGCATTGGCCGGATCGCCGCCATTTTCGCCTGTGTCGATCGCGTCCGTCTGGCCTGCCGCCGCGACGATGCGACCGGACCAGTCGTCCGACGATACGGGAGCCACAACCGTAGCCAATGCCGGCGGCGTGATGATGCGCTCCTGCAAGCGCCTGTCCTCGAAATAGCGGGCCTTGGTGGCGCGGATCGGCGGCGTGCCCGCGACCATGACGATTTCCTCGGACGGCGGGAGTTGCATGATCTCACCGGGGGTCAGCAGCGGCCGGGCCGTCTCCTGCCGCGACACCATGAGATGGCCGAGCCAGGGCGCGAGCCGATGGCCGGCATAGTTGGTGGAATCGCGTAGCTCCGTCGCCGTGCCGAGCGCATCGGAGACGCGCTTGGCGGTGCGCTCGTCATTGGTCGCGAAGCTCACGCGCACATGGCAATTGTCGAGGATCGAATTGTTCTGACCGTAAGCGCGCTCGATCTGGTTGAGACTTTGGGCGATCAGGAAACCCTTGATGCCGTAGCCGGCCATGAAGGCGAGCGCCGATTCAAAGAAGTCGAGACGTCCGAGCGCCGGAAACTCATCCAGCATGAGCAGCAGCCGATGGCGCTTGCCGGAGGTCGTCAGCTCCTCGGTCAGCCGGCGGCCGATCTGGTTGAGGATCAGGCGGATGAGCGGCTTGGTTCGGTTGATGTCGGACGGCGGCACGACGAGGTAGAGGCTGACGGCCTTCTTGCCGCCGACGAGATCGGCGATGCGCCAGTCGCAGCGTGCCGTGACGCGGGCCACGACCGGATCGCGGTAGAGGCCGAGAAACGACATGGCCGTCGACAGCACGCCGGAGCGTTCGTTGTCGGATTTGTTCAGCAGCTCGCGCGCCGACGAGGCGATGACGGGATGAACGCCGGCTTCGCCCAGATGCGGCGTGTCCATCATCGCCCGCAAAGTGGCTTCCACGGGGCGGCGCGGATCGGAGAGGAAGTTGGCGACGCCGGCCAGCGTCTTGTCCTTCTCGGCATAGAGGACATGCAGGATCGCGCCGACAAGGAGCGAATGGGAGGTCTTTTCCCAATGGTTTCGCTTGTCGAGCGATCCTTCAGGATCGACCAGGATGTCGGCGATGTTCTGGACGTCGCGGACCTCCCATTCGCCCTGGCGGACTTCGAGCAAGGGATTGTAGGCGGACGACTGCGCGTTGGTCGGATCGAACAGCAGCACGCGGCCATGCTTCGCCCGGAAACCCGCCGTCAGCGTCCAGTTCTCGCCCTTGATGTCATGGACGATGCAGCTTCCCGGCCAGGTCAGCAGCGTCGGCACGACGAGGCCGACACCCTTGCCGGAGCGGGTCGGCGCGAAGCACAAGACATGCTCGGGGCCGTCATGGCGCAGATAGTCGCGTTCGTATTTCCCGAGCACGACGCCATCGGGACCGAGCAGGCCGGCGGCGCGGATTTCCTTGTCGTCGGCCCAGCGCGCCGAGCCATAGGTCGCGACGTTCCGGGCCTCGCGCGAGCGGATGATCGACATCATGATCGCCGCGACGATCGCGAGGAAGCCGCCGGACACGGCGATGATGCCGCCCTCGGTGAAGATCGCGGGCGCGTAGGCGTCGAAGGAAAACCACCACCAGAAGAAGGCCGGCGGATAATAGACCGGCCATCCCCCCAGCTCGAACCATGGGTTCCCAAGCTGCGCCTGAAAACCGAGCCGCCAAGCGGTCCATTGCGTCGCCGCCCACAGCATCACGAACACGATGGTCAGGACGACGGCAATCTGACCCCAGAGAATTCGGCCTCCACGCATACAGGCTCCAATCGGCAAAAACGTTGGAGCCGATCAAAGAATAGAGGGTTTCGCGAGGGGCAATAGAAAAGATGGGGCTGGAGGAGTGTCGGATAGCAGCGGCGGCGAATAGGACGGTTCAGTGCAGGTCTTTGCGCCAGCGTTCTTCGGCATCCTGTTCGAGGATGCGGCGATAGCCGATCTTCGTCATCCATTGGGCGCGGGCCAGATGACTAGCCCAGCATCGTCGGGTTCCTGCTTCGTCATTTGCGGGGTCGCGGTGAAGAACGATACGGGCCACTTCCTGCCAGTCCGCGCCGTCGGCCTCGGCATCGAGCAGCCGCATATAGGTGACGAAATGTACCTCGTCGTAAAGAGTGATATCCGGCTCGGTCGGCGCTACATCTTCTACGTCGGGGTCGAGGTCCGGCTGAACGCGCATAATCGTCATCCTTTCAGGCTGGGGGATGTGTTTAAGCCCCAGAAATATAGCCAGACAGCACTATAGCATACGTATAGGAACGATCATTCCTAGAATGATCGTTCCTATACTGGTTTCGCTTTTGCCATGGATCTCAAGGAGATCATGGCGATGAATCTGCGTCGGATACGTCATGCGAAAAAACTGACGCAAGAGGAACTGGCTGACCGTGCCGGCCTGAGCATGCGTTATGTGGGCGCAATCGAGCGCGGAGATGTATCCGCCAGCGTTACAGTGTTGGGCCAGATCGCCAATGCGCTCGAAGTCGATGCCGGCGAGCTGCTGAAACAATCAGTTGAGCCGGGCTGACCGTCCCATCCTGCCGGCAAGGTCCAGCAGGTTGCGAAGCGTCGCGCTCTGATTGTAGGGCGACCAGACTGCGGAGAATGGTATCGGTTCGGGCTCATCGCGGAACGAGCGGAAGACGACGCCGGCAATATCGACCAGGCCTGCGGCCTGTCCGGCAATCGACACGCCGAATCCCTGCGCGATCATCTGCATCAGCGTGCAACGCTCGACATCGCAGCGCAGGATCGCGGGCGCATCTACCCAACGGCCGGCCATACGCTGGATGATGTGGTCATAGGCTTGCGGGCCTGTGCCGTTGTGCCGGACGAGAAAGGCTTCTCCCGCCAACTCGTCCCAGGCAATGCTCTCGTTATCGGCAAGCGGATGGCTGGAAGGGAGAACCGCAACCAACGGCTCATGCCAGATGCGCCGCGAATGGCAGTCGGGAAGATCGGGAGCTCCGGCTACGAAGGCGATATCGACCCGGTCCGCGCGAAGCTGGACGATGATGTCGCGCGCGGTGCCTTCGCTGATTTCTATGGCGACGTGCGGATGGTTCTTGCGATACCGCGCAAGGAGTTGGTCGAGGAAGCTGCCGGGTGTGAGCGCATAAACGCCGACTCTGATGCAGCCAAGATCGCCTCGCGCAAAAGCCCCAGCGGTTTTAACGGCATGTTCGAGCCTGTCGATTCCGGCGGCGACGCCTTCAATGAAATGCCGTCCGGCTTCGGTCAACCGGACGCCACGCGCATGGCGCTCGAAGAGGAGGATGCCAAGGTCTTCTTCCAGCGTCTTGATGCGTTCGCTGACGCTGGACGGACTGACGCCGAGATAGTTCGCCGCGTGACGGAAGTTCAGATATTCGGCAACGGCAAGCGTCTGGATCAGCGAGATCATCGGAATGCGAGTGCCGAGCCGTGATGGCGACTGCCAGGTTTCGGAGAGCTTTTGAAGGCGGCGCATGGTCTGGCTAACCGGATGGTCGGCTCAATTGCCAACCCCTCGCGTGGCTGCAATGCCAGCCAAAAGAGTTGGCCGCGGGACCGTTCCGTGAGGAAGCGCAATCATCGACCTCCCCTATCGCGAGTGCTCCCGCCCTCAACGCGAAAGCGCCGCCACGCGATCGAGAGCAGTGCCGAACCCCTGGAGCGAGATTGAGAACGGCGCTGCCGCGCCGCCATCCGCCGTGGCCTTGACCTTGAGGGCCGCACCAGCACGAAGGGCCACAATCGTCGCCGCGTCAAAATTGACATTGACGAGGCATCCACCCGGGACACAGGTGCGGAAGCGCAACGGCTGCATTGCCGGCTTTTCATCGATCTGGAAGGTGACGCCGGAATCGAGCGCGAGACCGAATGGAAGCACGAGCGTTCCTGTGACGACGTTGCCCACCGGAGCGGAAAGCTCGATCGCGAGGACACGCTGCCCATTCTGCTGTGCCTGGGCCTGCGAAAACACACAGCGCTTGGCGTTGTTGATGATCTGGCAAGCCACCCGCCAGTCCTTGTAGGTCTCATTAAGTGAGGATGCACCGCCCGGCAGGGTCGATGCCGCTGTGCCGCCGACTTGGCTGTTCGTCTGTGCCTGTGCCAGCTCGAAGTGCTGCGGGGCAGGATCGGCATCCGACGAGGTGAACAGGGAATCCGGTCCGGACGAAGACTGCGCCCCGCTCGGGATCGCGTAGATGGCTGCGGCAGCTATGATTGCTGTCGCAGCAAGGGAGGAAATGCCGAGTATTTTCTTGCTCATCATACGAGCGCCTTTCGTTCGTTCGCGCGCTGCGCATTGAGATCGAGGAGGTTCTGGAAACTGCGCTGTGACAGGAGATGGATAGTCACAAGATCGAGCCAGCCCTTTACGTGCCAATCAGCGACGGTCTTTGCGGACAACGCGCGGAATGCTTTCTCGTCCACGGACTGGAAACCGTTGACCTGATGCCGCGAGCCGTCAGGAAGCTGGAATTCCGCGTGATAGGGCGTGAGCAGCTTGGCGGCGATCAGTGCCTGGCAGAAGGCGACCGTGGCTGTCTGGTCCATGTGATAGGCATGGCAAAAGGCCATTGCCGATTTGGCGGTCGTGGATGCATTGCCATCGGCATCGAACAGGCGCTCAGCATTTTTGTGCGTGGAGGCGCACGCGACGAAGCGTTCGCTCCTCCGATCGACGCTCAGGAATTGCCGCGTCCTGTCGTGAGTCTCAGTTACGATGAAAGGATAGCGGCGCAGATAGGCCGGGATATAGGTGCCCGGACGCCAGGTGCCGTCCAGCGCGACGAAGAGATTGTCGTGCCGCCGTATACCGACCAAAGCGATTGGCGGTGCGTTGTCTTCCATGGCGAAGACAATCGGATAGTGCCGCATCGCAACAGCAAACTCGCTAATGCAGAGCGGAACAGCAACGGCTTCGCGCGCGAAATCGAAGTTTCGGGCTGGCAACAGGGCAGCTTCGCCGTGCTCCTCGAAACGGAGAAGTACCGGCTCCTTATAAAAGAGAGGAAGAGGCCCGTGGTCCCGCTTCTCGGGAATAGGAGTGTTATCTGCTTTCACTTTGAAACCACCCGGCGCGTGGCGCCACAAATATTGAAGGCTCGTCTGCCGCCGACAAAGGCCGTTGGAAATGTCTCGCTTCCGCGACAGGCTTTCCACAATCGGCTTGATGTGTTGTGTAGAGCGCTTCCCACCAGATGCGCTCCATTTCGGCTGTAAAACAGTCGCCGAGACTTCGGCGAAGCGTCCATACCAATGTTTCCGCCATCGCCTCATAATACGTGTCGATCAGCCGACAGATCTTATGCGTACCGGTCAGAGCCCGGACAGTAACCCGTATCGATCCGAAATGCCGGACCTCGCAAAGCATGATCCTGAGCGTCTGCATAAGGCTGCGTTCGGCCGGATCGATGTCTGCGGCAAAGACACGGTAAATATCGGGATACGCCTCAAGAAGGCGCGAATTGAACAAATTGTCCACCCGCTCTGTTGCTGGAAGCAACTTCGACAGGCTCTCCAGAATCTGGGACACGGAGTGTTCTTCCATCCATTTCACCTCATAACCGATTGGCTTTGAAGGACCGATGATCAACGACGCTCTGTCCGGAATACTCATCAGATGGATATTCATCGTCCGCTGCGCGAATATCTGTCACCTGCTGCTCAACGAGCTGCAACCGCCTATTAAGCGACACATACATAGCGATTATTATGCCGAGGAGTCCCGCTCCCGAGAGAATGTCCAAAATGCCGAACGATCGACCGATGTAGATACTGGCCACAACCCAAAGTGCAAAGATCGACGCAAGGAAGAACGGCAGAATGACGGCGATATCTTCTTCATCAATTTCTTCTTCATCGTCATGCGGAGGATGGTCGAGTAATTTTGCCACGGATCAAACTCCTTCGCGGCTAATTCATTGGCTGTTGGCACCAGCTTCGGCGCCAACAGCCAATTACTGTTTTCGAAAGACCAATCAGAACTTCGCGCTGAAATTGGCTTTGAACGACTGGTCGACAATGCCGGAGCCGAACTGGCCACCATAAGTGACGCCGAGGACGGTGTTCGGCGTCAGTGCAAAGTCGAGACCAGCTTCGACGACAGCGGCATTCCGGGCGACCGGCACGCCTGCGATGGTGAAGGCGTTGCCGCCGCTAGCAAAGCCCATCCTAGAAGTCGGCGTCACATCGTCGAAAGCATGACGCCATCCGAGCATGCCCTTGGCCGTGACCGAAGCACCGTTGAGGTCGAAAGTGGCCGAGCCGCGCAGACCGAGCGTCGTGAAGGTGGTGTCAGTGCTGGACGAGCCGCTGGCAAGAGCCGCCGCACCGCCTGTCTCGCGGAAGCCATCCGTATGCAGGTTTACATAAGCAAGGTTGGCGAATGGCTCGAACCGGGTCGTCCCAAAATTGAAGCCATAGGCCAGTTCGCCGAAGACCTGCGCGGTGCCGGCATTATAGCCGCCCTTGAGGCTTTCGTTGAAGCCGGGGAAAGCAACGCTGCGGCTGGTCGAGATATCGTGCCAAGTGTAGGCCGCGCCGGATCGGAAGGCGAGATCGCCCCAGGCCGAGCCACCATAGAGGCCGACATGGTAGTTGTCGCTCGAAGCAGACGAATGGCGATCCTTGGCGTTAAAGCTCGTATGACTGTAACCGGCGACCGCGCCGAAGCGCCAGGTGTCGAAGATCGGGGCGTCCCCACCGACGAAGAAGCCTCCGGTCGAGCGGTTGAGGCGCGCGGCGTTGCCGTCACCAGATGTGTGGCCCCACGAACCGAAGCCCTGTCCCCAGACCGCGAAGCCATCGGTATTGGCTGCAACCGGCTGGGGCACGCCGTTTTCGTAGGTGACCGCAGAGCCCGATGCACCAACACCGTCAAAGGCAGCGCGAAGGCGATCATTGACCGCGCTCCGTAGGAAACGGCTATCCTCGATCATCGCCGTCTTGGCCGACGCGTGGATCTCGCCCGAAAGCTGGTCGAAGGCACCGCGAGCCTGCTCGGCCGAAAGGTTTAGCACGGCATCATAGACTGCATTGCCCGCCTCAAGGCTTTCCACACCGCCGCCCGTCGCGATCTGGTTGCGCGTCTGGCCCACGTTCTCGAACGTGGTGCCGTTGCGGGTCATCGTCAGATAGACATTGTTGTCGTCATAGCTGAGCGAGGGATCGAGGAAGGCGAGATTCGAGGTCACGCCCTCGGTGAAAGTGCCGGTGACCCCGCCATCCGCAGTGAGGATCGTATACTGGGTGGAGGCGGCGTAGGTGCCCGCACCAGCTACGACGCGGACAGAGCCGCCGTGGATGGTCGCCGTTCCCGAAACGTCAGCAAGGTCGGATTCGCCGTCGCGATTGACTTCAACCTGATAGATCGAACCTTCTTCGAGGGTAAGATTGCCGTCGATCGTGAGCGTGCCGATGCCGTTTCCTGGCGACAGGGTCGCGCCGGAATAGATGACGATGTCGCTGCCGATCGTACCGCTGCCGGCCAGCACGGTACCGTCGTGGAGGTCCAGGATACCGCCATTTCCAAACTTGCCATCGACCATCAGTCCGCCACTCATCACGGTCGTATAGCCGCTAAAACCGGAACTATCTCCCGTCATACGAAGGAAATTCCCGTCGCCAACCGCGACCCAGAATTCTCCGCCTCCCGATATTGTTCCGCCATAGGTGCCGCTGTCGTTCTGCTCGAACCGCAGGTAGCCGGTGGGATCGATCTCGGCATTGCCGCCGAACAAATTGGTTCGGGAAACCAGACCCCCGCGCGTGATCGTCCAGTCAAGGGCACTCCGGCCTGTCAGGGTCAGTTCGCCGACCCCGGCCTTTTCCATGGTTCCGCGACCGTAGATGTTGCCCTCGAACACCCCCTCTTCTGCCTGGTTGAACACGACATGGCCATTGTTGGCGATGTCGTTCCTGATGCTCTGCGCGTTGCCTACCAGCGTGCCGTTGCGCACGATAGTACCGCCGCGATAGCTGTTGTTGCCGGTGAGGACCAGGGTGCCCAGATCGTCCTTGACGAGGGCGCCGTTGCCACGCAATTCGGAGGCGATGGTTGCAACATAATCCGCGCCCATCTGCGAGCCATCACCAACGCGGATCGTCGTCTGAGCCTCGGTCAGCGTGATCGCGTCGCCCTCGACCCGGTATCCGTCGATGGCGAACTGCATGCCGGTCACCGAAATGTCGCCATCGGTGCCGTCTACGGTGACCGTTCCCGGCTCGCCCTGGAAGACAGCAAAGCGTCCGCCCCAGTCGTGGTTGGCATCACCGTTCGTGGTCGTCCAGTTGGTCGTGCCGTTCCGCCACTCCCCGTATCCGCCGGCGATAACGCCATCTGCAGTGGTGTGGTGTCCATCCCAGAACAGAGTGCCGGGACGCGGATCGGGGCCCGGGCCAGGTGTCCCGCCGACGACAACGTTGACCTGCTTGTCTATGGCGGTCTGGATCTCGATATCGCCGATATCGTACTGGCTGCCGGCGGGTACGCCGACGACCTCCATCCCATTATCGGTCAGATCGCCGCCATAGTTGAAGAGGCGGTAGACGCCCTGACCGAAATCGCCCGTGCCATCTGCGATGGTGAGCCGCCCGTCGAGCGTGAGATCGCCTTCCACTTCGAAAAGCGCCGTGGTGCCCGGCGCACCGACCAGAATCTCGACGTCGGAATTCTCGTTGAGCCTCAGGCTGCCCATCGTGAGCGTGCGGTCGTGCTGACCGTAAAGGCGACCGCCATCGGCGATCTCGACGTCGCCGCCGATGCGGCCGGAACCGGTGACCGTGCCGCCGAACTCGACATCGACATCGCCGCTATAGTTGCCGTCGAAGGAAAGGCCGCCTTCGTTCACGATGGCGCCAGGCGCGTCGAGGCTTTCCCCAGTCAGGCTCACCGTGCCACGGCCTATCTTGGTGATCGTGTGGTTGTGTCCGCTGATGACTCCGGCCAAGGTGTTCACTATGCCGCTGTTCCAGTCGTCATACTCGAGTATGATGCGGTCTTCGAGCTGAAGATTCTGCGCGATTGTGATGGCCCCCCCTTGGGAGGTCCCGAGTTCCAGAATGCTGTGGCTCTCCGCGGGCCGTTTGAAAATCACGTTCGAGCCTATACCGAAGCCCCAATCTGCATTTACGCTGACCATGCCTCCTTCAATGATGGTGTCGCCGGAGCGGGTGTTATTCTCTGCCAAAAATAAGTAGCCAGAACCTACCTTGCGCAACACGCCGCCACCGCTGACCTCACCTCCGATGGACGCATTGCCACCAAAAGCACCAACGGTCAGGGTTGTTCCTGTGTTGATAGACAGCTTGCCATCAGCGTTGACGGTCAGCTGGTTGAAAGTCTCGCTCTGCGCCACCCGCAGGGTCGCGCCATCGGCGATGAAGACACCCGCCGCATCTGCAATTGCATCGCCGCTACTGACCACCAGCGTACCCGCATGGACCGCGGTGTCGCCGGTATAGGTGTTCTGCCCGGTGAGTATCAGCGTCCCATCGTAAGTTTTGATCAGAGGCCCGGAACCCGAGATAGCGCCAGCCAAAGTAGCAAAGCTACCCCCGCCGACACCAATTGTCGCGCCGGCTGCGCCTGAAACAACGAGATCGTTCGCGACCGTCATCGGCTGATAGCTGCCGAGCCGCAACTCCGGAGCTTCAGACCCATCCGCTGTGAATTCGATAGCACCGGTCCCCAACCCATTTGCATGCGACAATGCAACGGTGCCGGCAGATATTTCAGTTCCGCCTGAATAGGTATTTTCGGCACTCACATTAAGATTGAAATCACCGATCTTGCGAATGCGAACGACGCCTTCGCCATCCTCCACGCCTCCCCACAAACCGCCACCGCCTATCGTCAGCGTCGACGTTGTACCGGCAATGGTGTTCGTGACTCGCCCCCCAAGATCGGCACGAAAGTACGAGACTGTCTCATCCAGGCCGTAAAGGTCGAAAACCCCCTGATTGAGGACCTCGATCGTACTTTGCCTTGCGAAGTAATCGCGTGCGGCATCGCTGCCCAGCCGCATGGTCCCTGCTCTCACTACGAGTCTGGTGCCATTGCTGTCGCCTGAGACACTTTCAGGGGCAAAGATGATTGTCCCGTTATCCTCATCAGGATCGCCGACGAAGACTTTCCCAGCAATGTCAAAACTCAGATTTCCGGTCCATGTGGCCGCAGAATCCGCAGCTGTGGAGATCGTTGCGGTACCGCTCCTCGGCAGAAGGACATCATCCTCGTAGGTCCCCGTGCTGGTGTAGCGCAACACTTGCTGCGCCTGCGCCGAGGCCAGCGGCAGCAGAACACTCATCAGCGCGGTTGCGCAGAGAAGACGGCTTTTACGGGTAAATGCAACAGAATGCGTGGCGCGAATGGTGGCTACCATGGGTCCTACTCTCAAGCTTTTGAAGATTTTCAGGCGGCGCGGATTGGTCGGGGAGCGATGCGGCAGCACACGCTGGAAATCGCGTGCCCAAGCTGACAATCGGGCATCGAGTCCGCCGCCCTTCTGGACGGCGACTTCACCCTCAACCGCGTTCTCGTGACCGACATTGCCCATAGACCTCCGTTCAAATTTTGAACGGCGTAGCAAGCCCGCCCTCTAACCGCCCCATATGTTCAGCCAGGGCAGCGAAAAAATATTGACTTGCGAGGTGTTTCAGTTGTCAGAGAAAACAAAGACGGCGGAAGAATTTTCTTCCGCCGCAATCAGTATTTCAGACGCTCTCCGTTGAATCGGAGATTTTATTCCCGGGAGGATTATTCTCGTCAGGACAATCGGCCGTTGTTCTGTGCGGATCTTCCGGTCCGCTAACTTAATCGCGTTCGGGATTGTCACTGAATTCGTGCAGACTATTCCGTTTTTGAAAGCCGCTTCAGGCGATCAGCATAAGGAGCGGCTACATTGCGATATGGCGCGCCTTTCTCACGAATGACGTCGAAATTTCCCATCTGCGCGCGGAGCATTTCGGTTGCCGCCTTCTTCTGCTCCGGTGTCATCTTGCCGAGTTCGCCGAGTTTGTCCGCGAATTCCTCCATCATCTGCTCAAGCTCGGATTGCGGAATGGAAGCGATGAAGCCGGTCATGGTCTGATCGAATGCAGTTCTCCAGCTTGCTTCGCTGAAACCGGCGGCCGGAATCAATTGGGAAGATTCGTCATCGATCTCGAACCATTCCTGCGAGGCTTCTTCGTCATAAAAGACTGTTTTTCCGGATTCAGAAGAAAGACGCTCCAAAATGGTGACGACAGCCTCGGCCTCGCGCTTTTCGAGCGCGGACGCGTTGGTCCCGCAAAAGACAAAGGCGACTGCGGCAGCGACTGCCGTTTTGCAAAACAGATTGCCCGTCATCAGTAGCAATCCTGCATTTTGGCGCGGGCATTGGCGGACTGGCTTTGGGCGATCATGCTGCCACCGGTCGAGGCGACCTGACCCGCGATTGCGCCGCCGCGCCCGGCAAAGCCGCCGAGACCGCCCACCATGCCGAGCGCGCTGCCCAGCATCGCGGCGTTCGTCTGCGCCTGTACGGCTTCATCGCAGCTTCCCCTCTTCTGCGTCGTTACTTTCTGCTGAGCGGTACGGGGGGTGGACTTGCCTCCGGCGGATGCTGCGGTCGTAGAACTTCCTGTTGTCTGGCTGCAGCCAGACAGGGCAAGCGCAAGTACGCCCACGAATGCAATACGTTTCATTTTTACCCCTGATTTGATTGACGAGTGTTCGAGCCTTCGTTTCCAGAGCGGAATACTTTCGCTGCGAAATTGAATTACCGATCGCCCTTAGGCCGAAAATTCAGGCGTCACCCCCTTTGTTCACAGGGGGGCGGAAGATTTTTCTGAGGCTAGAAGTTCAGAAATGGTATTTTTGGCGGACTGCAACTATCGGGGGATCGAATGTTCATGAAACAGTCCGGGGGTATTCGTTCGCGAGACAGTTTCTGCCAGATGCTGCGCAGCCTGGCCGTTGTGCTGTCCATGCTCCTGACCGTGACTGCGGTTTATGCCAACAATCTCTCAATGCCGAGCGGGCCGGTGCTGCTCACGATCACGGGGAAGCTTGGCAAGACCAACCACGAAAACAGCGCAACCTTCGACGAGGCCATGCTCGCCGCCCTGCCGCAATACCGGATAGAAACCTCGACACCGTGGACGGACGGCAAAAAGCGCTTCGAGGGCGTCCGCCTCGCTGACCTTCTCGATTTCGTTGGCGTCATTGATGCTCAGACGCTTCGTACCACCGCCTTGAACGAATATGAGATCGTCACTCCGTTCTCCGAAGCGATCGAGCATGGTGCGTTACTTGCCATGCGCATGGATGGCATGCCGTTGACGCGTCGCGACAAGGGACCGATCTGGATCGTCTACCCGCGCGACAGCAATCCAGGAATACAAGATGAACGCCACGATGCCCGGTGGGTCTGGCAGCTCACCAGAATCGAGGTTCAATGAGCATGGCGGCAAACAGGCAGGCGATATCGGGTCTAACGGGTGCGATCGTGATCGCATGCGCCCTGTTGCTGACATTTGCCTTGCACCGGCTCGTGCAGACAGAATCCGAGCTTGCCACCGGATCTGGTGAAAGTCTGCTCTACGCATTGTTTCAGGCTCACGACGAAGAGCAGCGCCTGATCATGGATGCGTATGACTGGAACAGCGGTAAAAGACTGAGCGAACAAGCCGAGCAGCTTCGGCTCCAGATGGACCTGGCGATCAGTCGTCTCGACGTCGTGTCCCACGGAACCCTCGGGCGCGCGCTGGCAGACGCGAAGGAAGACAGCATCATCGAATCCGCGCGAACCAATCTCACGGCGTTCGACCATGCCCTGGAAGCCGCCCTGTCGCAGGCCACTGCGATACCGGAGCCCCTGTTGCAGGGATTGCGGGCCGATGCAGGCAAGCTCAAGGCTGCAGCAACGCGGGTGTTCCTGACGGAGCGAAACAATATCGGCAAGCAAAGAGATCAATATTCGTCGGTGCTTTGGGAGGCCATCGTGGCGATCCTCCTCATACTCGGTTGCGGCATTTTCATCGTCGCACGGCTGATGGCCAGCCTTCGTACCGCCGCCAAGGCCGAAGACGCCCTGCGTCGGGACAGGGATTTCTCGAACCTGCTTCTGGAATCGAGCGGCGACGGCGTGATCGCTTTCGACAGGGATGGCCGATGCACCCACTGGAACTCGGTGATGGGCGAGATGTTTCCTGCTCCCTGCGATTGCGAGGTGATCGGCCAATTGATCAAAGAAGCATATCGACTGCCGGAGGGTCATATTATCCTGAGCATGATGCGTGATACGCTGGCGGGGCAAAGCCTTCATATGCCCGCTCACCCGATCCCGGGCGGGAAGCGCTATGTGGAGAAATTCACATATCCGGTCTGGTCAGGAAAGGTCATCGTCGGCGGTATTCTCTTCATTCGCGACGTTACCGACGCACATATTGCCCGGATGGAGTTGGTCGAACATCGTGATCAACTGGAGACGACCGTTAAGGAGCGCACCAGAGATCTGGAGGAATCGCTGGAAAGAGAGACGAGGCTGCGCGAACTCTACAAGGGATTCGTCTCGATGGTCTCGCACCAGTTCAGAACGCCGCTCTCCATCGTGGATTCCAGCGCCCAACGCATGATCCGACGTGGCAAGCACATGAGCGAGGAGGAAATCCGCGAGCGGGCCGGAAAGATCAGGATGGCCATCCTGCGGCTGACCCGGCTCGTTTCCAGCACGCTCAACGCCACCAAGCTCGACGCCGGGGAAATCGACTTCGCCGTTCGCCGCTGCGATCTCGGGAAACTCGTCGTTGAAGCATGCGAGCGCCAGAAAGAGACCACTCCTGATCGGCGCTTCAAGATCGAGTTGGACCAGCTTCCTGACTGGGTATCGTGCGATCCGCTTTTGATCGACCAGGTTATCGCTAATCTTCTTTCCAACGCCGTCAAATACTCGTCTTCTCCCCATCCGATCGACATCGCGGCCGAGGTCGACGAAGAATGGATCGATATAAAAGTCAGCGACCGCGGTGTCGGTTTCCCGGAAGACGAGCGCGACCAGCTATTCGATCGGTTCTTTCGCGCTACGACTGCCGTCGGCGTCGAGGGAACCGGCATTGGTTTGCACGTAGCTCGCACTATAGCCCGGATGCACGGTGGCGATGTCATGGCCTTTCCCCGGAACGGCGGCGGGTCGACCTTTATTCTCAGAATTCCGAAAGAGGAAGCACTGGCAGCATGAAAGCGGATCAGCATTCCGAACACCAAAAAACGATCCTTTGCATCGAGGATGAGGCGGACCTTCGTTCCGACATCGTCGAGGAACTCGTTTCGGCTGGCTATCGCGTCATAGAGGCGGGTAACGGGCGGGAAGCCCTGCTCAAGCTCGATGCGGTGCGTCCGGACGCGATCCTGTGCGACATTACCATGCCCGAGCTCGGAGGATACGAGCTGATGGCGAAGCTCAGGGGTGACAGGCCCGACCTCGCCGAGGTGCCGTTCATTTTCCTGACCGCGCTGGCTGACAGGTCCGAGGTTCTGAATGGCAAGAATGCCGGCGCCGACGACTATCTGGTCAAGCCCGTTGACTATGACGACCTGCTGGCGACGATCAGATCGCGGCTCCGCCTCGTCAATCGGGTCCGCCAATCGCTGCTTGCCGACCTACAGGCCCAACAGCAGCAAATGATCGAACAGGCCGTGCGGGATGGCGAGGTCACGCTGGCCGCCCTGGCGGCAGCATTGGACCGGCTCTCGATCGGTATCTTTCTGCTTGAGGAAACCGGCGAAGTCCGCATGACCAATGAGGCGGGTCGGCGCCTGATCGCAAATGCGGACGGGCTTTCGCTGACGGCCAGCGGGTTGCTCGCCCGTTCCGCCAGGTCTTCTCAATCCCTGAAGACCGCGCTCGGCACGGTCATGCGGGATATCGGAACGAGCCAGACGCTTGCGGTCGAGAGGGAAGATGGGCACCCTCTCATCCTGCAACTCTCGTCGCTTGGCCTGCCGGGCAGTAACGCTCGCCATGCCATCGCGCTCGTGGTCGACCCCGACAAGCAAGCGGATATCTCCGCCGACGTGCTGGCATCCCTGTTCGGCTGTACCGCGGCGGAAGCAAGACTGGCCGCTGCTTTGGTCGCCGGAAAGCGGCTCGAAGAGATCGGTGAGGAATTCGGCGTCAAGCAGACGACGATCACTTTTCACTTGCAGAACCTGTTCCAGAAAACGCACACCCACCGGCAGGCCGATCTGGTCGCCTTACTGATCCGGGCAACGATTCCACTCTCGTTGAGCAATTGAAGATTGGTCCCCCTGTGTTCGCAGGGGGCGCCTGCCAGTTGGCTATGCTAGCACCACCCGGATAGTTAGCTGGGTGCGATTATGGAAACGAAGTGGTCTGGATTCAGAACTCGTGCTGAGAAATTGCCGAGGGCAACCTTGCATGCCCCATCGGTATTGCGAGGGATTGTGGGAATATTGAGCATGGCTGTGCTTGCAGCCTGTCAGAGCACTTCCACCGAATCGAGTTACGACAATCCGATGTTTTCCGACGAGACCCGCGCTCTCGAAAAAAAGCTCAACGCGGAAGCTGCCGCTGTGGGTACGGCGCAGGCGGTCATGAGCATGCCGGCGGCGTGGGACCCTACGGGGGCTGCTAGTCTGGTGACCACACCAGCGGGTCTCGCCATGCGTGAGGCCCAACGCAGGCAAGCCGATGCCAGGATGGACGCCCAGATTGCCAAGGATCAGGCAGCATTCTACCGCAAATATGGCCTAAATCCCGACGGCAGCCCTACCGGGCGCAAGGGGCCATTGTCAGTGGATTGATGAACTGATGACGAACAGCTTCAAAACGACAACGTCGATACTCAGGCATGGAAACAGCGCGTTCGCCGCCGTCCGCATGACCGTGCAGGAGAAACAGAAGGACGAACTTGCCTTCGGACAGACGATGGGGAGCGAGCCATGCCGCGCAGTCCCTGTCGATCGTACCGGCCTGTGCCAGCATCTCGAAGCAACTGCGCAAGTTGAGAGCCAAGGATGCCTGATAGCGCCTACAGCCCCAAACCTCGCTGCCGCCCCAATTGCCACGACACCGATCCGCCCTGCATGACGCCGCTGACCTCCCGGCCGAGCTGACGGTCGATGACCGGCCGCCACGGGACAAGAGTGAACTCGTGGCTCTGCTCGACCATGGCGAACTTGCCGCTCGATAGCTGGACGGTCCCGGTGAACTTGCCGGAGACGGTCTCGCCATCGGCAGCGGCGCGGAACGGCAGACCCTTCGTCGAGGCCAGCTCGCCGCCGACGCGGGCGACCTCGCGTTCGCGCAGCGTGGCGAGGAGATTGCGCCGATAGGCAATGCCGCCGTTCGGCTGACGGGCCGCATCGCCCCGGTCGATATGATTCTCGCGGCGGCGGTTCATCGCCTCGCGAACCTGCTGGCCGAAGCCCGACGGCGCGAGATCCGATGTCTCGGCCGCTACCAGCCTCCGGTCCAGCCAGGTCGCGCCGTCCGCGCCGATCTGCTGTTCGAGGCGCGCGGTCGCGAGGATGCGGATATTGGCTTGCCGGTTGCGGCCCGCGTCATAGGCGGCGGCGCGAGCCTCATAGTCCTGCGGGATACGCCATTGGTCGGCGTCGATCCGCTCGGCAATCCCGGCGCGGCGTAGCGCCTCCAGCCGCCGCACATGCGCATCGATATAGCCTTCGTAGTCGCCGCCCGGCACGCGGCCCTCGAACTTCGCCTGTTCGAGATGCCAGCTCGGCCGATAGATGCCGCCTTCGGCAATCGTCGCGATGATGCGGTCGGACGGGCGGCTCGCGGTGTCGGGCGGGCCGATCTCGACGACGCTGCCGATCCGCGCCTCCGCGACACGGACGGCATCGATGCCGGGGACATGATGCGTGCGGCCGTCGATCCCGTCGACCACGACGGTCAGGTTATCGCCCAGCTCGTCGGTCAGATATTTGTCGACGACGCGGCCGATGATCGGGACTTCCGCCGCAGCATCGTGAATCTGGAAGGTCGTCGGATCGCGCTCCATGCCGTCCGCCTTCAGCGCCTTGTGCATGTTGCGGATGATGTCGCCGCGCTCGCCCAGCTCACGCAGCGCCGGTTCCATCCGCTCGCCGAGTTCCCAGACACCCGGCGCGTGCTCGGTGGCGAGCCCCATATTCTCCAGCTTGGCGAGACGGCGAAGCCGGAGCGTGCGGTCGAACTGACGGCGATGATCGGTCGGCTCATGGCGCAGGTCGAGGAAGCGGTCCTCGGCTTCCTCAGTCATGGCGCGGTCGATGCGGGTGAAGCGATCCTGATCGACTTCGGCCGAGAGCTTGCGGCTCTGCTCGATCTCTGTGACGGGACCAAGCTCCAGCGTGGTCAGCTCGCTCGCCCGCTCGCGGATGCCGTTGGCGAGATAGTCGCCGTTGATGACGAGGTTTTCGCCGAGATCGTCCTTGCCGCGCACGATGACATGGACATGGGGATGGCCGGTGTTGTGGTGATTGACCGCGACCCAATCGAGCTTCGTGCCGAGATCGGTTTCGACTTGGCTCATGAGGTCGCGGGTATAGGCCGAGAGATCGGACAGGTCCGCGCCATCCTCGGGCGAAACGATGAAGCGGAACTGGTGGCGATCGTCCGCGCCGCGCTCGACAAAGGCAGTCCCATCGGCGCGGTCCTCGGTCGCGGAATAGAGCTGGCAGCGCTCGCCGTCGCGCGAGGTGCCGTCGCGCTGGATGTAGCGCAGATGGGCGGCGGATTTCCCGTTCTTGCCCGCGCCTTGAACGTAGCGGGTTTTGACGACGACACGGCGCTGACCGGGCGTGCTGTGCTTCCATCCGCCCGACAAGGTGCGAGCGCGAACGAAGGCCGCGCCGCGTCCGCGCTTCAGGCCCGGCCCCTTGGCGGAGCGTGATGCCTTGCCGCCTTTGGCCGGCGACGACGATCGGGACCGAGACGGGCTGTTACTCTGCTGGCGCGCGATCTTCTTCGCCTGGGTGAGAAAGCTCTTGGCCTTGCCGAGCTTCGGCGTGTCGGCGCGAATACGGCCGGGCTTCGGCCGGAAGCGAAATTCGTCGTCGGCGCTCAAGAGCGCGCCTCCGGCCCGAAATGCGGGAAACCGCCTGATTTCGGGCTATGGTGCCGGCCGAAACCCCGCAACGCCAAGGCCTTGCGCCGAGACGCGGCACGCGGGCTCCGGAATGAAGGTGCCGCCAGCGCCTCCCCAAAACAGTGTGCAGACAAGGGCTTGCCCAGAAACCGTCGCCGCATGGTGCCGGTTTCCTTTATCTTGCCCTCCGCCTTTTCCGACCTTTCCGCCCTTCCGACCGGGAATGCAGCCAGGCGCGACCTTGCCTGACTGCACACGGGAACAAGCGCAGGCGGACGCGGGAACGCCATCTTCATGGCGCCCTCCCATCGTCGGCGCGCGCGACGAACATGCTGTCGTCACGTGGCTCCGCATCGCGCCGCTCCCGCACCGGAACGGTCGGGCGAGCGTCGCCTGATGTGCCGATGGTCTGCACCGGATCGGCGCTGCGCCTGTCCCTTGGCCGCATGACGAAGAGCGGCGCACCGCGCCAATCGGGTGGCGGCGCGGATTGCTTCTCCGGCGTCACGGCCGCGATCGCGCCGCCGAGTGCCGGAGCGAGCGCGGCGACATAGGCGCGGGTCTCGGCCGGCAGCGGACGGCCCGTCGCGCGGTGCTCGTCATAGCGGCCCGGACCGGCATTGTAGGCGGCGAGCATCGCCGCAACATTGCCGTAGCGATCCCACATCTCGCGCAGATAGGCGGCGCCGGCGAGGATGTTGTCGCGCGGATCGTAGGGATCGCCGCCGAGGCGATAGCGCACGCGCAGGCCCGCCCAGGTATCGGGCATGACCTGCATGAGCCCGACCGCGCCCGCCGACGAGATCGCGCGCACGTCGCCCGCGCTTTCGGCGCGCAGCACCGCGCGAATCCAGTGTTCGGGGATGCCGAACCGCTGCGACGCCTCGGCGATGTGGCCGCCATGCGGATCGGCGGCGACCGTGCGCGCGACTGGCGCGGATTGCGCCAGCGTCGTCGCCGGTCCCGCGCCGAGCGCAATCCCGCAAGCGAGCAGGATAACGGCATAGCGCCGTGCCCGCCTTTCTCCGCCGAACCACGAGCCTGCCAGCGTGCTCGCTGCGGTCAAGGGTGCGCGCAAAGCGCCGGCCGGTGGCCGCCCTTGACCTTCGCTGCGCGCGCCGGCCGACTTGTGGTCGAGCGGGATGAAGGAATGAGACGGCTTTCCCGCGAACAAAGGAATACGAACTTTGAGCGCGATGGTGGCACGGGACCGCATGGCTTCAGTCCCGCTCTTCGCGCGGCTTCGGGCGCGTCCAGTGCAGCGACCATGACGACCCTGCATCGTCGTCGCGGAAGAGGTTCGCGCGGATCGGCTGCGGCAGGGCGGGATCGTCGAGCAGAACGGAGAGATATTCGCCGGCTCTCTCGCCGGTGCGTTTCCACGCCGCGCCGACCTCCGGGCCATCATGCGCAATGACGTGGACGCGGTAGTCCGGCGCGTTCTCCGCATCGGAATGTTCGGCGGGAACGATGACCAGTTCGTGCTTGAGGGTGAACGTGACGAGTTCTCCGGCAAAGCCGGATGCGTCGCGATGGAATTGACCGATCTGCGGCATGACTGTCTCCATGCGGTGGCGTTGGGAAAGCCATCGGCGGGCACCGCTCCCGTCGATGGGGAAGCGGTCAGTGGGTCGGCGCGCGCCAGACGAAGCGGCCGTCGCCGTCTTCGTCGGTCCAGAGCGGCAGCGCGCGACCAATGACGGCGCTGGCCGGAATGGGGCCGAAGTAGCGGCCGTCGAGGCTGTTGGGGACGTCCCAATTCATGAGGAAGAGCTGGCCATCGGCTATGACGCGACAGCCCTGCCAGACCGGCAGCTCCCGTCCTAAACGGTCGCGGGCGAGCGCCGAGCCGATGGCGGTTCCGTCGATCAGAATGTCGCGGCCGATCCGACAGACCTGTTGCCCAGGAAGACCGACGACGCGCTTCAGAAGCGGTACGCCGCGCCCGACATAGCCGCGCTCGACCATGAAACCGGCGAGCGGTTCCGGTAGCCTGACGGCGACCAGCTCCGGCACTTCGATCCAGTCGGCCGGCTCTATGGTGTAGAAGCCGACCGGCGCACTCGCCGTGGCGTTCCAGAGGAGCCTTGTCGGCATGCCGGCGACGCTGGCGGCGGCGATGCCGATGACGGCGAGCAGCGTCACCGCGAGGATGCGGCGGCGGCTCATGGGTCGATCCTCCGGCGACCGATCCACGCTGCATGGCGCTCGGGCGTGTAGGCGCTCGGCTCCAGCCCGGCGCTGAGCCGGTTATGGACGTGCCGCCAATGATCGGGCGAGGCGTCGGCCGGATCGAGGCCGAGCGCTTCTACCGCATCGATCGCGGCAAGCGCGCGCTGGACCTTCGGCCAGCCGTCGAGCCGCAAAAGGATGTCGCCGCCAGGACGAACGAAGGGCAATGTCTGGAACGGCTCGCCGCGACCGATGGCGCGCACGATGTCGATGCGCGAGATGATCGTGCCGTGCTCGCCGGCCGCCCAGCGGACGAAGGCGAAGATGCTGTCTGGCGAAAAGCCGACGACGCTGCGGCGGCGGTCGAGGATCTGTTCGTAGCTCTTGCGGCCGAACCTGATCCAATGCTCGATCCGGCGCTTCTCGAAGGTCAGTTCTACCAGGGTGGTGAACGGCACTGGTCCGGCGGGGAGCAGACGGCCATGCGCACGATAGGAGGCTTTGCCGCTCATGGCCGGCCTCCATCGCAATCGGACAGGTCGTGCGAGAGCATGTCGCGCCGCACACCGGCGAGGGATCGGACGACACCGGCACTGGCACCATGGTTCGCCCGCGCGCCCGTCAAAGAAGAAGAGTTAGATTCTCTGTTAGATTCTTCTATAAGGAGTGTGGCGCGATTTGCGCCTAATGTCCCGATACTGCGTGCGCCTAATGTCCCGATAGTACCCACAGGGTTATCCACAGGCACTGTGGAAAGTTTTCCAGGGAGAAAACGCAGCAATTCGCGTCCGTTCTCCCACTCAATCTGAAGCTGATATCCGGGCAACGGTTGGCGGGCGGCGATGCGGCGCAGGTCGAGTGCGAAATCGGATGGCCGCGCAAGGCTGCCGGACTTTGCGTGCAGATGGGTGATCTCGAACGCCCAGCCTCCGGGCTGGCGGCCGGCATGTTTGCGGGCGACGCGATAAAGCCAACGCTCGATGCCGCCGGTCAGTCGGAAATAGGCCGGGTCGATGGTCAGGACGAGCGAGCGGTCGATGACGCTGTTGTAGAACCATTCGGGCAGGACGAATTCCATGCCCTCGACGCGGCCGCTGCGCGTCGTCATTTCCTCCCACTCGTTGATCCATGAGAATTGGCGCCGCCGCCAGTGCCGGCCATTGCGGATCGTGGTGGCGATGACGGTGGATTGCAGGCGCGCGAGCGCGGCCTTCAGGAGCAGATAGTCACGGTTGCCTGTCGCCCGCCCAACTGCGCGCAGGAGCTGGTAGGGCATGAAACGGAAGAAGCGCGATGTGGCGAAGCCGCTGTTTTCGGCCGCGACGATCTGCGAAGCGGCCCAGATCAGCACATCAGCGTCCCAGATGGTCGCCATGCCGTGTTCAGGCATGGCGAGAACCTGCACCTCTACATCAGCAGCTTTGTAGAGAATGGGTTTGGTGCGTGGTCGTTTTCCCAGCGAGAAGAAGGGCCGTTCCATCAAATCGCGCTGGTCTCGCGGGGCAGCATCGACGGTTGCGACCACAAATGGGTCGAGGCGACTGCGCTCGCTGGCGTCGGACGACTGCGCGTTTGGGCTATGATCGTCGTCGCACAGCATTCAGCATTCACCCCGCTCGGCAGGTGTCAGCGGGCGGGCGGGGAAGATCGTGCCGGCGTTTGGATCGCGCGTGGATTTGCGGATGCCGATGTCAGTCCAGGCTTCCAGGTCGCGCACGGCGTAGAGGACACGACCGCCGATCTTGCGATAGGTCGGGCCAGTGCCATAGGTCCGGTGCTTTTCAAGGGTACGGATCGAAATACCGAGGAAGCGGGCGGCTTCCTGTGTACGCAAGAGTCGTGGCGGCAGGCCCGCCAAGGGGTTGGCCATGGGGATCACCTCTGGTTCATCGTTGATGCGCTCGGCCTTCGTGGCAGCGGGGTGTGGAGAACCATGGCGAGGGATCGGCGACGGGTAGCGTGCCGAATTTGCGCTTGCGCGCAAACGGCCCCCCTGATGCAACAGCGCTAGCGCAAAGGTTTGATCGGATAGTGAAGCAGAAGCCGGTAGCCGCCGCGCATCATGGCGATGCCATTGGCGACGAGGCGGCGCACCTTGTTCTTGCGCGGATCGACTTCCCAATCCTCTTTCGTGCCCTCGAAACCGAGAAGCACTTCAGCGATGGCGCGATAACTCTCACCGTGTAGCCTCGCGTCGAGGGCGCGTAGTGCGAGGATGTGGAGTTGCCGGAGTTGCGCCGGCATCGTGCGAAACTCGCGGCCGGGAAGGTCGCAGCTAAAGGAGCGTCGGAGCCGTTGCGAGGCGTGCGAACGCAGGTCGTGATACGCATCCATCGGCAGGACTGAGGCATAGAATGCCGGAGCATCGGGAATGGCCTCGGTGAGCCAGAACTGGTGTGTCACGCCATCGACCTGCTAGATGCCGTGCCAGCCGTCGGCGGCGCGGCGCAGGTCGAGGCCGCCGAGATGGGTGAGCGTGACGATGGGCTCCGTCTCCCCGTCATGACGCTCCACGGGCTGGAGCTTCACGGCCTGCGGCCGGAGCGCGGGAAGCCAGAACAGGGACTGTCGATCAGAGGAAGTATCGGGATCACTCGGGAAATCGTAACCCCCAGCGCCGCGCGAATACCTCCAGTTCCTCGGCGTTCGGTTTCCGGACACGGCTGATGGCCTGATAATCGCGATGGTAATCCGCATCGCGGCGCAGATATTCCCAGGCGAAGCCGGCGGCAGCAATACTCTTGGTATGCTTGTACGCTGCCGCTGAACGCCAGTCGATGTTCAGCATGGCGTTACCTCTCTACTCGTCACCGTGCAGAACACGGCGAGAAGGAAGAGAGTCGGTGACGAACTGATGGAGATGAAGCGGGTAAAGCCCGAAACCTGCTACGGTTTTGCCGATCGTTTCTGGTTACTAGTTTCTTACCGTCGGGGCTGTTGTTTGCGAGCCGGGCGCAACCCGGCGAGCGCGGCCATGATTTCGAACATGGCCGCACGGCCGATCCGCCACGTCGGATCGGCGCGATTTTTGGGAAACGTCTATGAAGACGATGGACCGGGCCGCCACGACGGCGGCCCTATCGCGGATGGAATTACCGCGACTTCAGGCGCTGCATTCCCTCGGCCAGCGTCCAGAGCGCACGATTGAGGCCGACATTCTGGTCGATACCGTTGATGGCGCGGGTCTGGGCGCGACGGATACGGCCATCCGCCGTCTGGCGGTGTCCCTGTAAGCCTCCCTTGGTCAAATGTTCCTGAATGACGTTGAACGTGCTCCAGACGCTTTGTCCGGCGTCCTCCCGGCGGCGCGGCATGATGATCTGTTCCGGCTGAACCGGGCTTTCCTCCTCGCCGTAGCGGGCGACAAGGCTAGCCTCGGCCAAAACCCGCTGTTCGTCCCGCGAAAGCTGCGTTTCCTTCATAGTCTCGGTGGCGTCGATGAGGCGCGGGAAATCTTCCGCGACGGTGAAGACGCCCTCGATGATCTGATCCTGAATGCCGCCCTTGTGGGGGACGCGGACTTCCTCGAAGCGCTCGCCCGCAATCATGCTGTTGGTGCACACGAAACGCAGCATCCCGGCGAACATCTGATAGGCGCTGGTCCCGTCATGGCTGTTGACGATGATGACTTCTGCCGCCTCCGGCTTGCCGATGCCGCCATCGCGGCGCAGGCGCAGCATATGCTTGGCGTGGCCGTGACGCGAACCGTCGCGCGGAACCGACTGCACGGCGAAGAACGGGAACCATCCTTCGCGGCGCAGGCCCTCCACGATGTCGATGGTGGGGACATAGACGTAACGCTCGGAACGGCTGTCATGGGCCGCGCGGGCGAAGATCGACGGGACATGCCGATAGAGCGCTTCATTGTCGAGCGGTTCGCGTCCGCTGATCTGGTGAGCATTGCGGCCGAACCGGGTGGCGAGCTGGTGATACATGGTCTTTCCTTCCGTGGGCTTGGGTTGGAGCGCAGCGCGGCGCTGCAACCCTGGCCGTCGCCGAGACCGGGGGGTGCAAGGCGCAAGGGCGACCGGGACGGAGGGGGATCACCCGGCCTGCACGGAATGAGGAACGAATGGAGGAAGGCCGGGGAAACCGTCCCGGTCGAGCACCAGCGATCCCTTGCGCCGCGCCGGGGGGCAGAGCCCACAAGCAACCGGCCCGGCCAGAGCGGAGCGGAGGCCGGGCGCGAGATCCGATCGGGATGCCGAAGACCTGAAAATCCGAAAATCCTACAGCCCGATTCCTTGTTCTCTCAAGGCGGTGGGCATGAGCATAGAGAAGCCCCGCTCTTGGCGGGGCTCCCGAAGGGGCTGGCCTTAGTCGCCATTGCGGCGGGACCAGATGAGGTTGTGACCGCTGCCGTCCTCGGCTTCGACCAGGCTGGCGTAGATCGGGGCCGGGAAGCTCGGATCGTCCAGCTTGACCGAGAGGTATTCGCGCTGGGTCTCGCGGGCGGTCTTCTTCCAGGCCGCGCCGAACTCGGTCGCGCCGGCGAAGATGCGGAAGTCCGGACCGCGCTCGCTTTCGCCTTCGGAGGGGACGAACTTGGCCTTGACGTTGAGGGTCAGGGTCTTGACCGCGCCGGTGAAGCCCGCGCCGTTTTCGTTCTTGGTGAAGGTGCCGATGGTCGCCATTGTCGTATTCCTTTTCCTGTCGGGCCGCACCATTGCGACCTCGATGGGGGTCGTGCGACCGGGGGCGCTTGACCCCGCACCCGAAGGGCTGGAACGAAGTGGAAGGCGGCCGGCGACGGCTTTTTTGCTTCGCGATGCAAAGCCAAAGGCGGTGGAAAAAAGTTGGCGACGGACGTTGTGGGAGACGAGCGAGGCGAAGCCGGTCTTCGGTCAGACCCATGCCAATCGAGATCGCGGATGGAGCGCCCGTTTCAGGAAATCGCGGGAATACGGCAATGGCGGCCGTCCCTGCGCCTCGACGCTCGAGAACGGAATCGACACGGGCATTGCCGGGCGTTGCGCCATCGCCTGATCCTCGCCGTCAACGCCCCGACCCGGCCTTTCGGGGCGATCCCGCACCCGTGGCCTGTTTCCACACCCTCGCTGCGCTGACCTTGCACGTCGCTGCCGAGGGCCATCCGCATGATGCCGCGCCCGATCCCCCGACCACGCGGGCGATCCGAGCCTCCCGGCCTTGCTCTGTCAGCGGATCGAATCCGGGCGTCACGCTCCCCAGCTCGCCGGTCTCCGCGGGACGGCGACCAAAGCCAGTCCCTCGGCCGCCTCGCGCTTGCGGGGCTTCCGGCGAAATGACCGCCGCCGCCTCTGTCGCGTTAGTGATCGAAGCCGAATGGCGGAAACGCGCCGAAGGCGTGGTTCCGGCGCAGCCGAGAGCGCGGCCCGAAGGGCAACGCCAAAAATTTCTGTCTGTTCTGATCTGTCGATCTGGACGCATCTCAATATATCCATTATTCTCGATATATGGATTCAGAATCGACCATTCTTGCTATGAGCGCCCTGGCGCAGCCGACGCGGCTCGACACGTTCCGTTTGCTGGTGCAGCACGAACCTCACGGCCTACCGGCGGGAGAGATCGCCCGTCTGCTCGATGTGCCGCAAAACACCCTGTCGTCGCATCTGGCGATCCTGACGCGGGCGAAGCTGGTCACATCAGAGCGGCATAGCCGTTCCATCATCTATCGCGCGGACCTCGGCACGCTTCGCGCGCTCACCCTCTATCTCGTCAAGGATTGCTGTGCGGGTCGGCCCGAACTGTGCGCGCCGCTTGTCGAGGAACTGACGCCTTGCTGCGAAGGACCGCGCCCATGACCGACATCATCATCTATCACAATCCCGACTGCGGCACCTCGCGCAACACGCTCGGGCTGATCCGCAATGCCGGAATCGAGCCGCACGTCATCGAATATCTCAAGACGCCGCCGGTCCGCGCGCTGCTCGTCCAGCTCATCGACCGGGCGGGCATGAATCCGCGCGATCTGCTCCGCGAAAAGGGCACGCCCTATGCGGAGTTGGGTTTGGGCGACGAAGCTCTGCCCGACAACGCGCTGATCGACGCGATGATGGCGCACCCGATCCTCATCAACCGGCCGCTGGTCGTCTCGCCGCTCGGCGTGAAGCTCTGCCGCCCATCGGAGGCCGTGCTGGATCTCCTATCAGCGCCTCAGCGCGGCGCGTTCATGAAGGAGGATGGCGAACGGGTCGTGGACGAGCATGGCAACCGGATCGTCTGAGGTTTCCATGTCCACGGCTCCTCTTGCAGCGACCGCGCCGCCACGTCCCGGCATCGGCTTCTTCGAGCGCTATCTGACCCTATGGGTGGCGCTCTGCATCGTGGCGGGCATCGCGCTCGGCCATCTGCTGCCGGGCCTGTTCCGCGCCATTGCCTCGGCCGAGATCGCCCGCGTCAACCTCGTCGTGGCAGTGCTGATCTGGCTGATGATCGTCCCAATGCTGCTCAAGATCGATTTCGGCGCGCTGGGATCGGTGCGGCAGCATTGGCGGGGCGTCAGCGTCACGCTGTTCATCAATTGGGCGGTCAAACCCTTCTCGATGGCGCTGCTCGGCACGCTGTTCATCGGCTGGCTGTTCGCACCGCTGCTGCCGGCGGGACAGGGCTCGTCCTATATCGCCGGGCTGATCCTGCTCGCGGCCGCGCCCTGCACGGCGATGGTGTTCGTCTGGTCGAACCTCTGCGACGGCGATCCGACCTATACCTTGAGCCAGGTCGCGTTGAACGACGTGCTCATGGTGTTCCTGTTCGCGCCGCTGGTCGGGCTGCTGCTCGGTGTCGCCTCGGTGACGGTGCCATGGGACACGCTGCTGATCTCGGTCGGCCTCTATATCGTCGTGCCGGTGATCGTCGCGCAACTCGTGCGGAGCCGCGTGCTGGTGACGGGTGGACAGGCCGCGCTCGACGCGCTGCTGGCCCGCCTCGGCCCGATCTCGCTCGCGGCGCTGCTGGCGACGCTGGTGCTGCTGTTCGGCTTTCAAGGTGAGGCCATTGTGGCGCAGCCGCTGGTAATCGCGCTGCTGGCCGTTCCCATTCTGATCCAGGTCTATTTCAACGCGGGGCTGGCCTATTGGCTGAGCCGCCGCCTCGGCGTGGCATGGTGCGTGGCGGCTCCGGCCGCGCTGATCGGCGCGTCAAATTTCTTCGAGCTGGCGGTGGCTGCGGCCATCAGCCTGTTCGGCCTCAAGTCGGGCGCTGCGCTCGCTACCGTGGTCGGTGTGCTGGTCGAGGTGCCGGTGATGTTGTCTGTCGTGACGATCGTGAAGCGCTCGCGCGGTTGGTATGAGAAGGGAATGACTGCGTGACGCGCCTGCGAGGCCTTACCGAGCCTGATCATATGCCGGCACTCGACCGCCGTTATGTTCATGGGCAGCCTGCGCTTGGGCTTGGCGCGGACAACCCGCCGCCACGCATTCTGCTGCTCTACGGCTCCCTGCGCGATCGTTCCTTCTCGCGCCTCGCGGTCGAGGAAGCGGCGCGGCTGCTCCAGTTCTTCGGAGCCGAGACGCGCATCTTTGATCCGTCCGATCTGCCGCTCCCCGATCAGGTGAAGGGAGACGATCATCCCGCCATCCACGAATTGCGGGAACATGCCCTGTGGTCGGAGGGCATGGTCTGGTGCAGCCCGGAACGCCACGGCCAGATCACGGGCATCATGAAGGCGCAGATCGATCATCTGCCGCTGGAGATGAAAGGAATGCGTCCGACACAAGGGCGCACGCTCGCGGTGATGCAGGTGTCGGGCGGATCGCAGTCCTTCAACGCGGTCAACACGCTGCGCCTGCTCGGCCGCTGGATGCGGATGTTCACCATCCCCAATCAGTCGAGCGTGGCGAAGGCGTTTCAGGAGTTTGATGCGGCGGGCCGCATGAAGCCGTCGAGCTACTATGATCGCATCGTCGACGTGATGGAGGAACTGGTGCGCTTCACGGTGTTGCTTCGCCCGCACGCCGCGCAGCTCGTGGACCGCTATTCGGAGCGGAAACAGGCGGACGTCATCGTGAACCCCGCGACCGATCTCTCCGCAATCGCCATCGGGCGACGCTGACTGCGCCGCGCTTCACTCGACCGCACATCGCTATGTTCTGCCCGCGGGTTGTCCCATGCCGCCCGTCAGCCGCATCAGGGCTGAAACGAAGACGAAGGCCCCGCCGATGATGCAGAAGATTTGCCGCCAGATTTCGGACGGCACGGCTTCCTTGGTGACGCCGTGGACGAGCGCATAGCCCGCGACGGCGGCGGGCGCGGCGAAGACCAGCGCCACGATGAGGCGCAGGACCGGTGAGCGCAGCGTGTCGAACAACAGCGCCAGCACGCCGAAGGCGGCGACGGCGGCGACAAAACCGACAAGGCCCGCGCCGATGAATCCCGCGCCGGTGTGATAGGCGAACTGCGCGGCGGTGACGCCGAGCATGAAGGGCAAGGCATAGACGGCGAGCGCATAGGCCAGGACGCAAAGCCCCGCGATCAACACGACGCTCATCAGCATGACGGCAACCATGGTTCTCCTCCTTCATGGTGGTTGCGACCGTGGCGACGGTCGAGGTGATCGGGCCGCGCGACTGCGCGGCCCGCGAATTTTTCGGACGGGAGGAAAGCCGGGGCCGCTTGCGCGCCCCCGGCCAGCCTTCCTCATTCCGCTGCGATGGCGAAATGATCATCATGGACTTCCTGCGTGGGGGCGGGTTCGACGGATGCGGGGGAGAATGCCTCGGCCTGCTGATCGAACCATGCGGGGCGCTCGGTGCGCAGCGCGGGTGGAAGCCAGCCGGTCCCGGCCAGAAGCTGCTCGGCGGCTTCCGCCATCTCCACCTTCTTCTTGTCCGCGATCCGCTCCGCTGCCTCGTCGCCAAGGGCTTCGCGCACGGCGGCAACGATATGGGCTTTGGTGATGCGCCCAAAATAGCTCCGCACGGTCGGCGTCCAGTGCGCCGTCATGTCGAGCGTCACCGCCGTCGCCAGCTTGTCCGCAGTCTCATGGGCGCGGCGCTTGCTGGTTTCCCACGGCAGCTTCACCGCATTGACCGTCAGCGAGGCGCAATGCGCGAGCAAGGCCATGAGTCTCGCATGATCGAGACCGGCGACGAAGCCCCAGAGGTCGGCCACATCGCGCGGCATGTCCGCCGCCCATCCGGCATGGCGGTCGTCCAGCATTTTCGCCGCCGCCGTGTCCTCGATGCCGTCCGCATGGGCGGAGAGGTAATTGCTGGTCGGGCTGATTTCGAGGCAATGGGCCGTGCTGCCACCCCGATAGAAGGTCTGCGCCACCAGCGTGTGGATGACGGCGATCAACGCCATATCCGGCTGCTCGCCGAGGGCGAGGCGCAGGCCAAGGGTGCGATGCGCGGTCAGGTCGCGAATGAGGGAATCGGGCAGCGGCTTGCCAGCATCCCCGGCTTCTTCTTCCGGCTCGGTTTCGGGAAGGTCGTCGCCTTCACCGTCTTCGCCGTCGAGGATTTCGCCGTCGGCATTGACGCGCACACCGTCGATAACGGTTTCGCCATCCTCGGCAGTTTCCGCTTCCGGCTCCAGTGCCTCGTCCTCGACCCGGATGAAACCGCGCTCGATCCGAACATCGCCGCTATGGCCGACGACGACGAACGCACCGCCGCGCGTGATGTCGTCGGGATCATAGGCATGGCGCTTGGCGTCGATCCGCTCGATCTCGGCTTCAAGCTCCGCGAGCCGCGTATCCACCTCGGCCGGGAGGTCAATATCGGCATCCTCCCATTCCGCCGTCAGGCGCTCAAGCTCGTCCTGCGCGGCGTCGTGGGCGGCGGCGTCTTCCTCCGAAAGCTCCACCGAACGCGGATAGACGCGGCGCATCCCATGCGCGTGGGGGAAGTCCAGATAGGCGGCGGTCCACTTCCACCCCTCGGCCTCGCGAACCTCGGCGGCGATCCGTTCCAGCTTCTCGACGGCAAGCCGATCCAGAAGCGCCGGGTCTTCAAAGAAGCCGCCACGATCCTCGGTGAACAGGTCACGGATGATGTTGCCGCCTGCCTCGGCATAGGCTTGCGCGCCGACAAAGACCGCGCAGCGATCCGTCGCCGCGACGTTCATCTTGGTCAGGTCGCGCCGGATGATGGAGGGATCGCGGTTATAGGACAGGTTCTCATAGACATGTTCCTGCCGCGTGTGATCGTCGGTGATGGCGAAGGCCATCAACTGGTCCAAGGTCAGTTCGCCGTCGCGATAGACCTGCAACAGCTTGGGGCTGACAGCGCCGAGCCGCATACGCTGCCTCACCACATGGGCGGTCACGCCGAATCGTGCGGCGATTTCCTCGGCTCCCCATCCACGATCCTCCGAAAGCTCGCGGAAGCGCTCGAACTGGTCGGCAGGGTGCAGGTCTTCGCGCGTCACGTTCTCGTCAAGGCTGATTTCCGCCACATCATTCGCCGTGTCGATGACGCAGCGGATGGGCTCGGACTTCTTGATCTGCTTGCGCTTCACGCGCAGCATCTGCGCCTGCCTGCGGCCTTCACCGATGCTGACGAGATAGAAGCCGGTCGGCTCGCCCCCGGCGTCCGTTTCCGGCTCCACCACCAGATTTTGCAGGATGCCCTTGGCGGCGATGCTCGCGGCCTTCGCCTCGATAGACGCCGCGCTGTGCGGGGTCTTGCGGGCATTCCTCGGGTGCTTCTTGAGCTTGTTGAGCGGGATGAAGACGGTCGTGCCGTGTTCGACGGTCGGGGCGTTGGTTTCGGTCGTGGTCATGGTCTTTCTCCTATGGGCTTGGGTTGGAGCGCAGCGCTGCGCTGCAACCCTGCCCGTCGGCGAGACCGGGGGGTGTAAGGTGCAAGAGCGACCGGGACGGAGGGGGATCACCCGGCCTGCACAAGTGGATCGAAGCCATGGGCGGGAGTTGGAAACACGCGTCCGCGCGGAAGGTTGGGGAGACCGTCCCGGTCGAGCGCCAGCGATCCCTTGCGCCGCGCCAGGGGGCAGCGCCCCCAAGCAATTGGTCCTGCAATGGTCGGCATTCAGGAAAATTACTTCTGGCCGTGGTTTAAGGCATATATCAAGGTTGAATAACCACTCCAGCACACCCATGTCTTGCGAGGGGACGGGGGCGATATTTCCTATTGTCAGACCGTAAGACCAACGACCAAAGAAGAGTTCGATCGATGCGGGATGACATAAAGGGATTTGTTGCCGGTTTTCTTGCGGAAATTGAGTCCGGCAACGCTGCGATCTTTGCCGGGGCTGGGTTGTCCGCTCCTGCCGGCTTTGTCGATTGGGCCAATCTGGTTCGACCGCTGGCGGAAGAACTCCACCTTAACGTTGACAAAGAGTCCGATCTCGTCGCGGTGGCACAATTTCATGTGAACGCGAACCACCAGAATCGGCACGCTCTCCATACGGCTATAGTCAATGCCTTCTCGGCGGATAACCCACCCACCACCAATCATAGATTGCTGGCGCGGCTTCCCATCACGACCTACTGGACGACCAATTACGACAAACTGATCGAAACCGCGCTAAAAGATGCCGGCAAGATTGTTGATGTTAAATGGGCTGTGCCGCAATTGGCGAACACGCAACCCCGTCGTGACGCCATTGTTTACAAGATGCACGGCGATGTTGACCGGCCAGATGAGGCGGTCGCGACGCGCGATGATTACGAGCGTTACACGACTGACCGCGGAGCTTTCATTAATGCGCTGGCTGGCGATCTTGTATCGAAAACATTCCTGTTCCTCGGGTTCAGTTTTACGGATCCGAACCTTGAACAGGTCCTCGCCCGGGTGCGGATTACGTACAAGAACAACCAGCGTCGTCACTACGCCATCTTTCGGAATCGAACCCGCCGCACAGGTGAGAGCGAAGCCGAGTTTGAGTATGGGAAAATCCGGCAAGCGCTCGTGCTCGAAGACCTGAAGCGATTCAACATTCGTCCCCTGCTGGTTGATGAGTATAGCGAAATCACCGGCATCCTCGCTGAAATCGAGCGGCAATATCGCAGCCGGACGATCTTCGTCGCATCGAGCGCAAGTGATTTCGCACCATGGGGTGCAGCGGCAGTCACGAGCTTTATGCGAACGCTGGGTTCAGCCTTGATCTCGGCCAGGCTTCGCGTCGCGACCGGTATGGGGCTTGGCGTCGGCAACGCGCTGTTTACTGGCGCACTTGAAGCGATTTACGCGGACCGTCAGCAAGGGCATCTCGAAGATCGAATGCTGATGCGGCCTTTTCCGCAATACATTGCCGACGAGGCCAAGCGGAAGGAAGTCTGGGAGGCATATCGTCAGGACATAATATCGTCAGCGGGCATCGCATTGTTTCTGTTCGGCAACAAAAAGGCTGGCGACAACACTGTGATTGCCGACGGCATGATGCGCGAGTTCGAAATCGCCCGACAACATGGCGTGACCTGTATTCCCGTGGGCGCTACCCGTTATGCCGCCGCTGAATTAGCCGACCGCTGGATCAGCGAAGGGGCTGACGGGGACGCAGGTCTGCTCGATGCGCTGAAGGAGCTGCGCGACCCACGTGAAAATCTCAATGAACTGATCGACCCAATCTTGAAAATTGCGGCAGCCGCCCGGAAAATAAAGTAACCCGATGCACAAAGTCTTCATCAGCTACCATCACGCCAACGACCAGTGGGCCAAGAACCAACTTCAACAATGGGCGGACCAATATCGCCTGTTTATCGACGTGTCCGTCGATACCAATGACGTTAACGACAATCTTCCAACGGAAAGCATCCGCCGGATCATCCGGGATGATTATCTCAGGGATTCGAGCGTTACCATTGTTCTCGTTGGTACAGAAACAAAAGGGCGAAAGCACGTCGATTGGGAAATCTACTCCAGCATGTTTGATGGAGCTGTCAACAAGCAGTCTGGCATTCTCGTCGTTCAACTGCCCTCCACGAACCCGACATATTGGACGGCAGCACACGAAGTTGAGAAAGCGACGATCTATCCAGACTGCACCTCGTGGAGCACCATCAGCGACCGAGCGGAATATGAACGGCGTTACCCATACCTACCTGCCCGCATCATCGACAACTTGCTGGCTCCAAAGGCGAAGGTTTCCGTGACCACGTGGGATCGCATCACAAGGGATTTAAACAATCTCGTGACGATGATTGATGCCGCCTACGATGATCGTGCGATCTGCGAATATGACCTTTCGCGACCGATGCGCTCGAGCAATGCTCCGGCGCTCATCTACTCATAGGGGGCTGAGGTCACTGCCAGCAGCCCCATGACCCTGCCGCGCAGGTGACTGGCAATATCGCTATCAAACAACGTAGAGGGAATCGGTGTCCACATTCACGGAAAGCCGTATACGGCAACGCGCACAGCGAAAGGTTGGAACTTTGAAAACGGCGAGAACCGTTCTCAAAGAGGAAGTCGCCACAGCAAAAACCAGAACCAGCTTCGATATATTTCTCAGCCACTCAACTTCCGACGCTGAGATAATTTTAGGCGTGAAAGGCGTTCTGGAGGATTACGGCAAAACGGTCTACGTAGACTGGTTAGAAGATCCACAATTGGACCGAAGCAATGTTACCCCCGCAACTGCCGAAGTTATTCGACTACGGATGCGTCAGTGTAAGTCACTCATCTACGTGCATACCGCAAATTCCCGCTCCTCTAAATGGATGCCGTGGGAGTTGGGTTATTTTGACGGCTTCAACGGTGCCGTCGCCATACTACCCATCACGCAAAACCAGCAATCTAACTACGAAGGCCAAGAATACCTCGGAATCTATCCATACTTAGACGAAGCCCCGGCGCAGGGAAAAACAACCAACGAAATTTGGATCAACAAGAGCAGTTCAGCGTCTCAGCGGTGGGCAACGTGGGTCAGTGACCCGAGGGCATTCCGCAAAACGAGTTGATCGGTTCAAAATTCAATAGATCCGCGGACTGGCGGAGTGGTGAAGGAGAGGAAAAGACATGGCTAGATGCACTGCACCATCGAGGGGGCATCGTTCATCGGCAGCGGCCGCCAACTGTCCGGCATGTGGGAGCCGTTATGGCCGTTACAGCAGTTATGGCGGTTACAGCAGTGGCTATAGCAGCTCTGGATCATACTCGTCTCCTTCATACTCCCCCTCAAGGAGTAGCGGTGGTTCTGGTCATCGTACGTCCAAGCCCCGCTGGTCGGGAGCCAGTTCGGCTGTGTGGTACACCCCTGAACAAGTGCAGGCGCTCACGCCGGTTCGCGAGAACGTGGAAAATTTGTCGGCGTCGCAGCCTGACCTACGAGATGTGTTTCTCTGTCACGCGTGGGATGACAGGCAAGGTTCGGCGAAGGAACTGCATGATCTACTCGAAGCGCGCGGCGTCCGCGTTTGGTTCAGCGAGAAGGATCTTGGCCTCGGGGTGCCGATGATGCGAGCGATCGACAAGGGCTTGGTGAATTCGCGCATTGGTATCGTTTTGGTGACCCCTGCAATGTTGCGACGCCTTCCGGCAGAAGGCATCGCAGACAAAGAACTTTCGGCGCTCCTCCGGCGTGAGCGGCTCGTCCCGGTTGTTCACGGAACGACCTATGAAGAGCTTGAGAAGGTCAGCCTACTACTCGCCTCCCGCGCCGGACTGAGCACTGCCGAAGAATCATTGGCGGAAGTCGCGGCCAAAATCGCGGAGCTGGTCACCACTTAGTCGCGCTAGGATTTCGCGGACTTCGTCTCCCCACCCGACGTTCGACCGGGACGTGGAGAGCAGCGATCTGCTGTCCGTCGGGGCATCTCCGCATTCTCTGCTATCTATTTTGGCGAGGTATGGAGGGCCATCGCGTAGACATAGTTCTCATCGCCATCTCGCAGCGCCCTGCAGATGGAGCGATGATCGTTGCCGGACCATGCGGGATTCGAACTCGACCAGAGACGAATGGAGCCTATTAGCCTCCACCGATCCCCTTCCCGTCTCTGAATGACCCATCCCTTTTCTACGCCAGGGTATCCTATTCACCGCACGGAGAGCCACGAGCCCTTCCCTGCTACGGCATTGCACGCTTCCATATCCCCTGCCCCTTCCGGGCAAGGGATTATTGGAGACGATGGCGCTTAAACGGGGCAGGATCAACATCGAGGTTATATCGCCCTCGACCGGACCGGAAACCGGCCGGAACGATCCTGCACGCGCGGAGGCAGCGATCCGGTCCCTCGCCCGGTTGATCGGCCGCCAGATCGCCCGCGAGCAGTTAGAGCGCAAGATCGCGCGGGAACGCAAGGCGCAGAAACAGCACCACACGAGGCCACCCCCTTTGCCCTGATGGCCTAACAGCCGGTCTCGCTGGCAAGCGACATGGACGCGAGTTTCACCTGGCACGGATCTCCGCGCCGTGGCTTGTACAGTTTTTTCTTGAGACCATTTTGGTCCCGTGTTATAGGTGATTCATGAGGACCATTGCCCGCCGCACTTTGCGCGAATTTGTCGAAAGCCTCGCGGGGCAGAAGGAGCAGCCCGCCGTCAAAGCGGCGCTCGATGCTTGGTTCGACGAAGTCAGCAAGGCGCAATGGGCAAGCACCGCCGATGTGAAGCGGCTCTACGCGACGGCGAGCATCGTCAGCGCCGAGCGGATCGTCTTCAACATCAAGGGCAATGACTACCGCCTTGTCGTGTCGGCGGACTTCGAGAAGGGCATCGTCTGGATCAAGTGGCTCGGCACGCACAAGGCTTATGACAGGATCGACGTGAAGGAGATCGAGCATGGCAACTGACCTGAAGCCGATCCGCACGGAAGCGGATTACGAAGAGGCGCTAGCCGAGGTCGAACGGCTGTGGGGCGCCAGGAGCGGCACGGCGGAAGGCGACCGGCTGGACGTGCTGACCACGCTGATCGACGTCTATGAGGCGAAGCACTATCCGATGGACCCGCCCGATCCGGTGGAGGCGATCCGCTTCCGCATGGAGCAGCAAGGACTCACCCGCAAAGATCTGGAACCGATGATCGGCCCGCGCAACCGCGTGGCGGATGTGCTGAACCGCAAACGCAGCCTGTCGATCGACATGATCCGGCAATTGCACGCCCATCTCGGCATCTCGGCCGAGGTACTGATCCGGCCTAGCCGGATGGACAAGGTTGCGTAGGAGAGATTGCCGATGACCTGCGTTGCCTTGTATGCCCGCTATTCCTCCGACAATCAGCGCGACGCCTCGATCGAGGACCAGTTCCGCATCTGCCGCGAGCAGGCGAAGCGCGAAGGCTGGAAGGTCGTCGGCTGCTATAAGGATGCGGGGATTTCAGGGGCGAGCATGATCCTGCGGCCCGGCATCCAGATGCTGCTGCAGGACGCGCAGGCCGGAGAGTTCGATATCGTGCTGGCCGAGGCGCTGGACCGCATCAGCCGCGACCAGGCCGACGTGGCGATCTTCTACAAGCACCTGAAGTTCGCCGGCGTGCCGATCGTCACGCTGGCCGAAGGCGAGATCAGCGAGCTCCATGTCGGTCTCAAGGGCACGATGAACGCGCTGTTCCTCAAGGACCTTGCGGCCAAGACGCATCGCGGCATCCGTGGCCGCGTTGAGGACGGCAAGTCGGGTGGCGGCCTGTGCTTCGGCTATAAGGTTGTGAAGCAGCTCGACGCGCGCGGCGATCCGATCCGGGGTGATCGCGAGATCGACGAGGCCGAGGCGATGGTCGTGCGCCGCGTGTTCCGCGACTTCGCCGCCGGTATCGCGCCGCGCACCATTGCCCGCACCTTGAACGAGGAAGGCGTGCCCGGCCCCGGTGGCAAGCCCTGGGGCGATACGACGATCCGCGGCCATGTGAAGCGAGGCACCGGCATCGTCAACAACGAGCTCTATATCGGCCGCCTGATCTGGAACCGGCTGCGCTATATCAAGGACCCGTCGACCGGAAAGCGCGTCTCGCGGCTGAACCCGGAATCGGAATGGATCGTCAAGGACGTTCCCGATCTGCGCATCGTCGACGACGAACTCTGGCAGTCCGTGCGCGCGCGTCAGGGCGAGATTGCCGAGAAGTTCGTCAATGTCGCCGAGGGCGTGCGCAAGCACCACAGGAAGAACAAACTCAACGGCGTGCGCCGGCCGCGGACGCTGCTGTCGGGCCTGATCTTCTGCGGTTGCTGCAAAGGCCCCTACTCCCTTCGCGGCCCGCAGCGCTATGCCTGCTCGAACCACATCAGCAAGGGCACCTGCGACAACAGCCGAAGCATCCGCCAGGACGAGTTGGAAGCCCGCGTGCTCGCCGGTCTGAAGGACCGACTGATGGCGCCGGAGTTCGTCGAGGAAGCCATGCGCGCCTATGCGGAAGAGACTAACCGGCTGAACCGCGAGCGCCGCTCCAATGGCGGCGCCTGGAAGGCGGAGCTGGTGAAGGTCGAGAAGCAGATCAGGGGCATCATCGAGGCGATCAAGGAAGGCATGTTCCATCCCAGCATGAAGGGCGAGATGGACACGCTGGAAGCACGCAAAGAGGAACTGATCACCCTGCTCGCAGATGCACCGGCGGACACGCCGGACATTCTGCCGAGCGCGTCGGCGATCTATGCGAAGAAGATCGCGGCGCTCACCAGGGCGCTGAACCAACCCGAGGAACGGCAGGAAGCTTCCCTGACCCTGCGTGCCCTGATCGAGAAGATTGTGCTGACGTCGGGGCCGGAACGGGGCGAGATATTCGCCACATTGCACGGGGAACTGGGCACGATCCTCAATTGGGTCGAGCGGCAAGCCATTGGAAAGACTGCAAAAACGACAAAACCCGCCGCTGATGCGACGGGTTTGTTAGTATCTTTGGTTGCGGGGGTTGGATTTGAACCAACGACCTTCAGGTTATGAGCCTGACGAGCTACCGGGCTGCTCCACCCCGCGATAAACGTGTTCGGCGTCGGCGAGCAGCCCGGTGGTTTTGGTGTGCCGGT